>Ga0315336_1000169_pt1 | contig 268224 bp, 231 predicted proteins | sample ASW5metaG_FD_204512 | JGI IMG/M metagenome (GOLD analysis project Ga0315336, IMG submission 204512) | Ammonia-oxidizing marine archaeal communities from Monterey Bay, California, United States - ASW #5 | ecosystem: Environmental > Aquatic > Marine > Intertidal zone | place: USA: California... | reverse complement strand
TCACATCCTGGGGCTGGAGAAGGTCCCAAGGGTTGGGCTGTTCGCCCATTAAAGTGGTACGTGAGCTGGGTTTAGAACGTCGTGAGACAGTTCGGTCTCTATCCGCCGTGGGCGCAGGAGAATTGAGGGAATCTGCTTCTAGTACGAGAGGACCGAAGTGGACGAACCGCTGGTGCACCAGTTGTTTCATCAGAAGCATCGCTGGGTAGCTACGTTCGGAAAGGATAAGCGCTGAAAGCATATAAGTGCGAAACCTGTCCCAAGATTAGTTCTCCCTATCTTTATGATAATAAGGCTCGTTGTAGACTACAACGTTGATAGGCCACAAGTGTAAGTACAGTAATGTATTCAGCTGAGTGGTACTAATTGGCCGAAAGGCTTTATCAATCTATTTTTGATCAGTTGAAGATCCATGTCAGTTCCCAAAAATTTCTCCGGTGACAATAGCGTAGGAGTCACACCCGATACCATCCCGAACTCGGAAGTTAAGCCCTACTGCGCCGATGGTACTGCGCGGGCAACTAGCGTGGGAGAGTAGGTCGTTGCCGGGAACTTTATAAAAGCCCCGATTTTTATCGGGGCTTTTGTTTTTTATATTGTGCTCGGTAAATTGACTATGTAAATCTGAATTATTATCTGAAATAGTGAAAAGAATTACTCTAACTCATATCTTCTTTTTTATCCTTAGCTGGTCATCAGTATCGGCTCAAGCAAAACTGGACGGTCAGTTTTTTGAATATGCTACTTATTATATGAGCAATATTGATCTGCAGACTGGTGCCTCAGACGTACCTTTTTTTCGTCATCGGGTATATAGTGATAAATATCCCGTTTTTGTAAAAGTCTGGTTTCGTGCCTCAATTTTATCACCGGCACTTGATATTAATACCCGCACTACATTGATTGAATTGGAAATGCAACCAGTTGAGATTAAAGAATCTGTTGTTTTAGATAATCGAAATTTTTCCACCACTACTTCTACGCTTTTAGATGAAGCTAACCCTCCTAATATTATTTCTGTAAACATTCAGCCTAAGGCTTCAATGAAGATTTCTGAATTTGAATCAATGATAAGCAATTTGTTGGTAACAGGGCAATTAGCGCCAGGAGAATACCGTTTTGAATTGAAATTATATTCTGGTTCTTCAGAAGCAGATCTTTCTTTATCAGATCAGGATTCAAAATCAATGATTGTGGAATCTCCCTCAGGAATAAATCTTGAATCTCCAGGAGGTGCGTTAGCTGATACATCATTTAATGTTGTTTATACTACCTACCCTGTTTTTAACTGGAGTAAAGGATCCTGCCGTAATTGTGAAACATATATTCGAGTCGCAGAATTCAAAGTTGGTTATCATTCGTCAACTGAAGAAGCTATTCGCGATGAAAGAATGCTGCCATTTAACCAGTCTGATTTGTGGATGAGATTGGATGATGTAAGTACGTATCAATATCCCATATCTGGAGCGCGGAACCTGGAATATGGAAAAATTTATGTTTGGCAGATAAAAACGAGGATACCAACCACAAGTGGGATGAAAGATGAAGTTTCCTCCATTTATTCTTTTAAAATAGCCAATCCATCACAATCTACAAGTCCAGCTACAGAAGATCTCATTTTGGAGCAATTAAGGCAGGCTATTGGGGATGACCAATTTAATGCCATATTTGGGCCGGGCAGTGCACTGGAGGGATTTAAGTCAACAGGAAAAATTTCACTGAATAATACCAATATTGACAAAAATACACTGCAGCAGATATTAAGCCAACTTGCCAAAAAAAATCTGACCATTAATTCTGTTAGGGTTGATTAGGAATATGGTGCGATTAAAACAAATTAGCATGAGTCTGTTATTTACATCTGTGATATTAGGTGGTGATAGGATTGCGATTGTAACTAAAGTGATTGGATCCGTGAATTATACCCGGGGAAATGATGCAAGCAAATCGCTCAAAAAAGGGCATATATTTGAAAGCGGAGATGTACTAAGAACCGAAAAAGGCGGATTTGCAGCACTAATATTTATTGATGATAAATCAGCTTTAAAAATTAAAGAAAATTCCGAATTAATTATTTCCGGTAAGCGAACAGCGAGAGCCATTGCAAAGGAAATTAATTTGGATAGCGGAACAATACGGGCACAGGTTGGGAAACAAAAGAGAGGAAATTTTGTTATACGTACTTCCGTATCTGTTGCATCCGTAAAAGGAACGGACTTTTGGCTCATTTCAGATCAAAAGGTGGGTGATTCAGTCATAGGGCTAGAAGGAATTGTATCGTTATTGAACCAGATTTCAGGTGAGACTTTGGATGTTACCAGCGGTTTTACCGGACTATCTTCTATGGATGGTTCATTACAATCTTTTAAAACAGATCCAAAAACTATTCCGGTTGATCCAATCGGTTCAGCAGGGGACAGTAAGAAACTTATAATTGAATTTGAAGATGCTTCCGGTAAAAAGAAGACCTTAATTATCGATTATAAATAACATCATTAGTGAAATTCCGATGGTCATTTTTTCGTATAGGGGTTTTTATAATCCCTTTTCTTTTATCCTTACATTTCGGGTTTGCTCAAAATCAGATTCTAAGTCATATACCACCGCCTAATGGAATTATCGGTCAGGATTTAATTCTTTCCGCCTCAACCTTAGAAAATTCGGATCAATTAGATGCAACACTTTATTACCGTTTACCCGGTAGTGAATCTTATCAAGAAATCCCCTTCCAGAAAAAAGGCTTTAACTGGGAAGCAACTATTCCTGGCTTTGGACTCACTGAAGATGGCTTGGAATATGTGGTTGCTTTTCAGTTTTGGGATGGACGAATTGCATCATTCCCAACGTTAGATCCATTCAACGAACCTCATTTTCTGAATACCATTCCACCAGAAAATCAAATTCAATTAAGCGAATTTGGTGAGCTCCCTCCGGCAGAAGTGTTAATTCTATCACCGGAACCAAATGAAATCATTGATCAAAATTCCCTGATTATTGCAGCATCATTTTTTAATGCAAATGAGGTTGATGCCGCTACAGTACATCTCCTATTGGACGGGGTTGACGTCTCTTCAAAAATGATATATGAAGAAGGTATTCTGATCTATGATCCCGGTGCGTTGGATGTTGGGGGTCATACGGTTGAAATACTAATGAAAGATCTTGATCAGCAAGATATAGCGCCGGTAAGATGGTCTTTTATAATTGGGGCTGCCCCAAAAGATATTTCAGAATTATTTACATATTTTGGAAATATAAACAGTCGATTATCATCGGAAGAAGTTTCAGGTAATGCCCTGAATATTGCTGAAATTTCTGGTGATGTATCTTTGGATGTAAAGTGGGCAACACTAAATACCAACCTGCGCTTAACCACACGAGAATCTCAATATGCTCAACCGCAGAATCGATTTGGTACAAAATTTGTTTTCGGAAATATTCTGGATATGGATGTGGGTGATTTTTATCCTCGACTCAGCCCATTTACTATTGATGGGAAACGCGTTCGAGGCATTGGTATTGACGCCAATATAAAATGGGTGAGATTGCAATACATTAAAGGGGAATTAAATCGAGCAGTTCATCAGCAGAATAAAATTAATGGTGGTTATCAAATCCTTGCCGACCTTACCGATACTAATGAAGACGGCTCAAAAACATATTATTTGGATCGTACCGGTTTTGCATTTAAAAGAAAAATATTTGGTTTAAAGATGTCAGTGGATTTGTTTCCTAAAAAAATATTGTTTTTTGACAAAGCGGGTGTTCATTTCTTGCAAATACGTGATGATACAACTTCTGTGAATCGGATATTAGGAAAAGCAGAATTTTATGCGGATGAATTAGTCCTTGGAGTAACACCGGGCAATTATAATATTGATTCATTTCGTCAAGCACTTGCAGGTGCCGGTCATTCGTTGGAAGCACCCCAATCTCATTGGAAAGGACAGACACCTCTAGACAATTTTGTTATTGGATTCAATCTTGGCAGGTCAGTAGATGATAAGAAATTGTCGATTGATTTCGATTGGAATATGAGCATGTTCAATCGCGATATATGGGATGGCGCCACGCCGAAATCTGATTTAGATACTATGTTGGCTGATTTCGATATTGACACGGATTTGATTCCTTTTGATCCGATAAAATTTAAAGATATATTTATTATGAATATCAATATGTCCCCATTCGTACCAATCGATTTAAATGCAATAACAAAGCGCCCCATATCTTCAATAATCAATATGCCTTCCTCGGCCTTTAACCTTCGTATTAGAGGTCATTATTCACTGAACAATTTTTTAATCGAATACCGCCAGGTAGGTCCTGAATTTGTCTCATTAGGGAATCCTTTTCTGAGGAATAACACCCGTCAGTTTATCATTTCGGACCGTGTGTCATTATTGGAACGAAAATTGCTTCTCAATTTTGGATTTAAACATTTAGATAATAAAATTCTCAAGTCGACGGTGAATCCGTTAAATACAAATACTGTATTTTTGAATTTCACTTTTCTACCCGGTCCAGACATGCCATCTATTATTGTGAATTATCAATCTATTGGAAAAAATAATGAAAAAACTCAACTGGATTCTGTTGGGAACACTCTTGTTGATTTGCGGGAAGATTCTAAAGCGGCAACGAATATGATGGCTGTAACTATTCCCTTTAATAGTGGTGATATAAAACAAAACCTGACCTTCAACATGGGTAATATGACTAATGTGGATGAACTGGTTAAAAAACGAAGTGCCGGATACCTGTTTCCTAAAACGGATTCAAAAACTATTTCGATCAATCTTTCTTCTACATTCCCAAGCCAATTAAAAACAATTACTCAATTTAGTCGAACGAAACTGGAAATTCCCTCCATGGACGGCAATAAACTGATAAAAACACCCTATACGTGGACCAATATTTCTATTTCTGGGAATTACCGCCTACTTGAGGACAAAATGCTAGCGAAAGGAACAATATCCCTGTTAAATAGCCAGAGCCAAATAAAATCTCAGTTATTTGGTTTAAGAGCTGGGGCCGATTACCAGATTCGGAACAATCTTACTGCTTCTATCATGAGTCAATTCAGGTTGAATTATATCCCAAGTTATAAAAAAGATAAGCTGGATAATGATGGGAATGGAAAAGTAGATAATGCTGGTGAAGTTATAGAAATAAATTCAGCAGGTATTATACTGACACTTCAATATAACTTTTAACCGTGAAGGTCACCCCTCAAAGCATCCAAAAGTATATCCAGGAACACTGGATTGGCGGGGTTATTACCTTAGGCGCGATTATTGTTGTTTCTCTTTTCCACTGGTTTGGTATATTTGATACAATCGAACTAAAAACCTACGATTATCGTTTTAATAGAGTCAGAGGACCGCTTACAGGATGGACTGTTTCCGATTCGACATATATCAACAGTGGTACAGATGTTGTTTTAGTTGAAGTTGATGATGAGGCTTACCGTCTTTTGCCGGACGAATGGCCCTATCCAAGAGGAAGTGTATGGGGTAGGGTTGTACGGAATCTTTATAAGGCGGGTGCCAAAGTAATCGTTTTTGATATACAATTTGATACTCCTGATAAAAAATCTGAAATTTATCAGGAATTAATTGAGTCAACCTCTCCAGAATATATCATCGGTCAGGTACCTCATATTCGGGATACAACCGAGGCAAATTATATATCCAAGGCTTTACCCTATATGGTACCGCGCCATGGGGATAAAATATTAGGGGAAGCCATCAGTGAGGCGCAGATGTTTGGTACTACAATTGTGATGGATATAAAAATGGCGACAGAGGCAACATCAGTCCCTCCCCAATATATTGTTTATCCTGTTGATCCAGTAAAAAATGCAAACCCAGAAATGGGTTTAATAAATGACCAAATGGATATGGATGGATTTTCACGCCGGTATGCCATTTTTGGAGTTATGGCCCATGAACCAGAAAAATATTATCTGAGCTTAGCGGTAAAAGCGTTAAAAGCATTCAAAGAAATTCCTGATACTGCCAAGCCCTATTTCGATGAAGATAATTTGACATGGGAATATGGAGGGCAAACAATTAAAGCTTATGGCGCTGGAAATACATTTCTTGTGAATTACTATGGCCCGGCTTCTGGATATAAATATCAGGGTGAAAAAAATCTACCTGCGTGGGGGACTTTCCCAAAATATTCATTAGCTTATGTGATTGATACGGAAGATGTTACACTTCGTGATCCGATGGAAGATCTGGATTGGATGAGTCAATTTCTGCCAGGAGAGATGCCTGAATGGATCAAAGCAATTGAAAATCCGCAAGAACAAAAAGAAATGATGGATGCCATGGGTATTGGTGAAGAATTTGATATCACGAGTTCACCTTTTTATAATAAAATAGTTGTCATTGGTGTTTCTGTAGAAGTATTGCTGGATTTAAAGCGAACACCATATTATAATTTTTGGGGAATTCAACAAATGACGCCTGGGTATGAGACCCATGGTAACGCAATCCAGACCTTATTGGATAATAATTATATTGAAGTTCTAGGTGGGCAGCTCACTGAATTGATTGATGGATATCCATATTCTCTTCCAACACTTCTGAGCCATTCTTTATTGATCGCACTCATGAGTTTAATCGCATTTTTCATTTTGTCCTTTCTCAATCCCGTTTATGCAGGGATTCTCATTGTTATACAAGGTATTGTCTATTTTGCAGTTGCCTGTGGTCTTTTTGTTGATGATTTATTCTGGTTCGTTAGAAATACATTAACGTTAATTTTGCCGGTTTCAACGGTGGCCGAAAATCCACAATTATTTCAAACAACACTCCCTGAAATTGGAAAATCCTATGTAATTCCTATCGTGGCACCAATTATCAGTTTAGTAGTCACGTACACAGGAAATGTGATTTACAAATTCATCAATGAGCAAAAAAATAAGAGATTCTTAAAAAGCACCTTTGGCGCCTATATTTCTCCTGATTTGATTGATCAGATGTATTCGGATAAACAGGAACCAAAATTGGGTGGCGTTGCTGGATATCATACCGCATTCTTTTCTGACATTCAAAATTTTTCCGCATTTTCGGAAGTGTTGGAACCGGAGCGAATGGTGAGTCTCATGAATGAATACTTGACGGAAATGACTAATATTCTTCTCGAGCATAAGGGTACCTTAGATAAATATATTGGTGATGCAATTGTGGCTTTTTATGGTGCACCAGTCTCTTTGGAAAACCATGAATACCATGCCTGCCTGACAGCTCTGGAAATGGAAAAGAAACTCGAAATGATGAGAAGTCAATGGTCTTCAGATGAAGATTGGCCCAAATTGGTTCATAATATCCGTCACCGTGTAGGCTTGAATTCTGGTCAAATGGTAACAGGGAATATGGGTTCAGCCATGCGGATGAATTATACGATGATGGGGGATACTGTTAACTTGGCTGCGCGTCTTGAGCCAGCGGCAAAACACTATGGTGTTTATTTATTGGTTGCGGAGAACACCCAAAAAGTGGTTGCAGACCAATTTGAATGGCGATTTTTGGATTATCTTCGTGTGAAGGGAAAGAAAAAGCCCGTCAAAGCTTACGAACTTTTATCGCTAAAAAATGAATTGTCAGATGAAAAAGCGCAATTAGTTAAAGCTTTTGATGAAGGAATTGATCTATACAATAACCAGGACTGGTTGAAAGCAAAAAAGCGCTTTAAGGACGCATTGAGTTTAGAAGAAGAATTTCCATATAGACCAACAACACCATCTGCAGTCTATATAGACCGGTGCGATCATTTCAAAAAAAATCCTCCAAAAAAAGACTGGGATGGTGTTTGGACAATGACAACCAAATAAGATCGATTCCTATTCTGAAGCAATCCAGCTTCGCTGTAATTTATACATCTAATTAATATGGAAAAATCCCGCGGAAAAATTCTTTGGATCGATGATGAAATCGACCTTCTTAAACCCCATATTCTTTTTTTAAAAGAAAAAGGATATTCCATTGCTACATGTTCCAATGGTCGAGATGGAATATCGCAATCAAAAGATAAAATTTTTGATCTTGTACTTTTGGATCAATTCATGCCTGGCTTAGATGGCATGGATACACTTCGAGAAATTAAAGGTAACAATCCGGCACTACCGGTAATTATGATTACCAAAAGTGAAGAAGAATGGTTGATGGATGAAGCCATTTCAGAAAAAATAGCACATTTTTTGATCAAACCTATAAATCCCAACCAAATTTTTATTGCCTGTAAACAAGTGCTTGAAGATTCAAAAATTCGTGGCGAAAAAACCACTAGTGGCTATTTACAGGAATTCCAAAAAATAGAAAAAAATATAGAGGATGCATCAACTTTTGAAAATTGGTGGGAAATTTATTATCGGCTGGTGAAATGGCAATTGGATTTTGAAGAACAAAAGGAAGAGAGTTTAAATCAAATATTGAATGAACAAATCCAAACGGGTAATCGAAAATTTACTAAATTTGTTGAGAATAATTATAAAAGTTGGCTATCCGTACAAGATCGTCCAATCTTGTCCAGTGATATCTTTCAAAATTCAGTTCAACCCTTATTAGAAAATAACGAAAAAGTTTGCCTTCTAGTTATGGATGCTATGCGACTGGATCAGTTTATGGCACTTTATCCACTATTGGCTGAAAATTATTCTATTCAGATAAAAAGTTCTTGTTCAATCCTTCCTACAGCGACACCATTTAGTCGAAATGCAATTTTTTCAGGATTGCTCCCAGATGCATTTTGCCAAAAATATCCAAAACAAATTGAAACAATGTCAATCGATAAAGGAAGTTTAAACCAATTCGAGGAAGAGTTCTTAATCGGTCAATTAAAGAGATTAGGTCTGGATAATAAATCTCTCCATTACCATAAAATATGGAAGGTTGATGAAGGGCATAAATTTCAATCTAGAATTTCGCAGTATATCAAATATGAATTGTTAGCAATTGTAGTGAATTTTGTTGATCAGTTGGCTCACCGGCGATCGGAATCTGATGTTTTAAAAGAAATGGTTCCGGATGAAGCCGGATATCGCCAGGCAGTAAAAGGTTGGTATGAAAATTCTTGGATTCGTGCTGTATTAACAGAATTGGGTTCCGCTGGTTTTAAGGTAGTAATGACCAGTGATCATGGTAGTAAAATGGTAAACCGTAGTACCATGGTGGCAGCTGATAAATATTCTTCTACAGGAATCCGTTACAAACATGGAAGAAATATTAATGCGAGTCAAAAAAGTGCGATCGATATCAGAGAATTAAACAGTTATCACTTGCCAGCCCTAGGTCACCAGATAAATTATTTATTAGCAAAGGATGATTACTATTTTCTATACCCCAATGAACAGCGCAAGTATAAAAATATGTTAAAAGGCAGTTTTCAACATGGAGGTATCTCCATGGAAGAAATGTTGGTTCCGGTTTTAATTATGGATCCAAAATGACAGAACATATTTTTTCTTCTGCAGCTGATACACAAAAATTCGGTCAAAATTTTGCAACAAAAATACCAGATAAATCCGTAGTCGCTTTAATAGGTGAACTCGGTACAGGGAAAACGACCTTTACCCAAGGATTTGCTAAAGGTATCGGCATTGAAGACCATGTAATTTCACCCACATTTAAACTAGTAAGTGAATATAATTGCAATGATAAAATTCTTTACCATATTGATTGCTATCGTTTAAATACACCAGAAGAGTTTTTGAATATTGATGGTGAACATTATTTAAATCCGCCGAAAGGCATTACGATCATCGAATGGCCTGAACGAATTGAGCTTTACTGGTCAAATGATTGGACTTATATTTATTTCCATCATATTCCGGATAAGCCCAATTCTAGATTAATCAAAATTTCAGGTAAGTTTTAATGAATATTCTTGCCATTGATACATCAACAGATTGGTGTGGAATTGCACTTCTCCAAAATGGAGAATGCAGATATAAAATAGAAGAACAAATTCCCCGAAAACATGCAGAAAAACTTCCTCGTTTTTATGAATTGCTAAAGGATCAAACTAATCTTGATGAGATCAATCTAAATGCTTTAGCCGTATCAATTGGACCAGGCTCATTTACAGGATTACGTGTTGGTTTGGGTTTTACAAAAGGTTTGGCCTTTGCAAAAGAATTACCGATTATACCTGTTCCAACTTTACAAATCATAGCAGCAAACAGCGGGTTAATAATAGATAAATTTACAGTAATGATGTATTCACATCGGGATATTATATATTATCAGAGGTTCACATTTTCTAATAATCAATATAAACCAATAAATGAGGAAAAAGTGGGTAGTTGGAATTCAATTGAACATACCGAATCAGCTGTTCATTGTGGATGTGAAAAATTAGTGGTGAATCAAACATATCCATCTGTTCACCCCTCTGCTGAAATGGCCGGATTATTAGCTGAAAAAAACTTTAATGAATGGGTTTTGGAAAATCCCTATACCCTGGAACCAAATTATATTTCTCCGTTTGAATTAGGTCCAATAAAGTGATAATCCGAAGTGCAACGTTGAAAGATTTGGTTTCAATACAAAAAATGGAAGGACGGATATTTAATAATCCATGGTCAAATAAATCCATTCGAAATGAATTAAAAAGAGATAGGAATTCCTTAAATCTAGTAGCGGAAATAGATAAAAAAATTATAGGATATTTTTTTGCTCACCTATTAGAGAATGAAGTGCATATTTTAAATATTGCCATTGATGTTACTTATCAGCATCAAGGATATGGGAAGCAATTTTTTAATAAAATATTAGAAAATTATCTTCAATATGCTGATGTGTATTTGGAAGTGAAACGATCTAATTTTCCTGCTATAAATTTGTATTTGAATTTCGGTTTTGAAGAAATTGATATTCGTGAAGCATATTATGCAAATGGTGAGGATGCGGTTATCATGGTAAAAAGGGAAAAAACTCATGGCTTGGTTTCGTCGAAAAGATAAAAATATTGCAGAACTGGGGAAAAAAAATATTCCCAGTGGACTGTGGACAAAATGTCCTACCTGTACGGAAATTCAATACAAGCCTGAACTGGATAAAAATTATTCCGTATGCCGACATTGTGGTCACCATTTTCGCGTGTCTCCAGCAATCTACCGCGAACTTCTATTGGATCAAGGAAGTTTTCAAGAATTATTTGGAAATGTAAAATCTGCTGATCCGCTCAAATTTAAATCGGGGAAAAAATATACAGATCAGTTGGAAACTGCTATGTCCAAAACTCGCCAAAATGATGCCATTAACTGCTATTCCGGAAAGATTAATGGTAAACGCATCATTCTTGGTATTATGAATTTCGAGTTTATTGCTGGCAGTATGGGGTCAGTGGTGGGCGAATTGGTATCTCGTTCAATAGATCTAGCTCGGGAGGAAAAATCACCGTTTGTCCTCGTTTGTGCTTCAGGAGGGGCGAGGATGCAGGAATCTGCTTTATCTCTTATGCAGTTGGCAAAAACCAGTTCAAAATTAGCACGCTTTCAGGAAGAAGGCGGATTATTTATTCCAATTCTAACTGACCCAACTACAGGCGGCGTCACAGCCAGTTTTGGTATGCTGGGTGATGTTATTCTTGCTGAGCCAGGAGCACTTATTGGGTTTGCCGGTCCGCGCGTGATTAAACAAACCATTGGGGAAGATCTACCAGAAGGGTTCCAGCGTGCAGAATTCCTTCAGGACAAGGGGTTTGTTGATCACATCGTTTCTCGGGAAAATATGAAAGAAATGCTTTCAAATTTAATTGGATTGCTTGTTTCATGAAGCAGCTCTCGATTTTAATTGCCAATGATGATGGCATTTTTGCGGATGGAATTTATGCATTATGGGAAGCAATGGCTGAGATTGGGAAAACAACAGTTGTTGCGCCTAATACAGAAAAGAGTGCCGTGGGCCATGCTATTACACTTTCTGATCCGATTCGTATTGAAAAAGTCAAAAGATCGGGCGGATTCAGTGGTTATGCTGTGAATGGTACACCAGCAGATTCGGTCAAGATTGCGGTAAAAGCAATTATGGATAAAAAACCAGATATTATTATTTCGGGAATAAATGCCGGCGCAAATATTGGCCAGAGCCTACTTTATTCGGGAACAATCTCCGCTGCAACGGAAGGTACTTTTTTGGGAATACCTTCAATTGCTATCAGTTTGAATTCACTTAAAGGCGGAGATTGGTCAGGGGCAAAAATGGTTGCTCAAAAAGTGGTCAAATCAGTTTTAGAGCATGAACTGCCTAATGGGACACTACTAAACGTGAATGTTCCGAATATTCCAGAAAATGAATTTAGAGGCTACCAGATAACCCAACAGGGTTCAATTTATTTCAAAGATAGTTTTGAAAAACGAGAAGACCCTCGTGGACGACTGTATTATTGGATGAGGGGGAAAATTATAAATCCTGATACTGATATTCAAAATGACGGGGTTGCTTTAAAGAAAGGATATGTGAGTATTACGCCTTTGCAACTGCAGATGACAAATATGAGTTATTTAGCTGAATTAAAAAAATGGGAGATTCAGTGAATCATTTGCATGCGGGGGGTGTTGTTATCCTTGATTTTGGTTCTCAGTACACGCAATTGATTGCACGAAGAATTCGTGAACAGAATGTCTTTTCGGAAATATTACCCTCCAATACCAATATAAAAATAATTATGGAAAGGAAACCCAAGGCGTTGATTCTTTCTGGTGGGCCAAGTAGTGTATTTGAAAAAACTGCTCCCCAATTTGACATAAACATTTTTGATATAGACATTCCTATTTTAGGAATTTGTTATGGCTTTCATCTATTAGCCCATCATTATGGCGGAAAGGTTGAATCGGGAATTCAGGGAGAATATGGATTAGCTAATATTCATCTGGATCAGTCTGATTCAATACTATATGGTATTTCAGATGGGACACAAGTATGGATGAGTCACATGGATAAAGTTCAAGAACTACCGAAAGGGTGGTCCGTTCTTGCTAAATCATCTAATGGTATGGTAGCAGCGATGGCTAGTGTGGAAACAAAAAGGTATGCTACTCAATTTCACCCAGAAGTTGCCCATACAGTAGAAGGTGAATCTATTATAAACAATTTTTTATTTAAACTGGCCTGCTGCGAGCCCAATTGGACTGCAGGTAATTTTATTCATGAACAAATCGAAACAATTCAAAATCATGTGGGGGATGGGAAAGTGATTTGTGGTGTAAGTGGTGGAGTGGATTCTTCTGTAGTGAGCGCATTAATTCATAAGGCTGTGGGGAGTCAATGTACATCAGTCCTAATTGACCATGGGATGTTACGAAAGAATGAAGCATCTCATTGTATTTCTGCCTTGAAAGATGGTCTAGGAGTTAATATTTTGTCTTTTGATGAATCAGATGTTTTTTTATCTAATTTGTCTGGAGTCATTGAACCGGAAAAGAAACGAAAAATAATTGGCGAACAATTTATCAGATCATTTGAAAAAGTTGCAGCCAAGATAGGAGATGTGTCTTTTCTTGCTCAGGGAACTCTTTACCCTGATGTGATTGAAAGTGGCGAGGGTGTTGGCAATTCAGCCCATATTATTAAAAGCCATCATAATGTGGGAGGATTACCTAAGGATATGAATTTTAAATTGATTGAACCTCTTAGGCAGTTATTCAAAGATGAAGTTCGAAATGTTGCAAGAGAATTGGGATTACCTGATTTACTGATTAATCGGCACCCGTTTCCTGGGCCCGGATTGGCAGTTCGGGTAATCGGGGAAGTTACAAAAACACGATTAGATATATTAAGAGAGGCAGATGACATTTTTATTAAAACGCTCCATGAAGAAGGACTATACGATGAAATATGGCAGGCGTTTGCTGTACTTATCCCGGTGAAAACAGTAGGCGTTATGGGCGACCAAAGAACCTACGAATATTTATTAGGGTTGAGAGCTGTTACTAGTAGTGATGGTATGACTGCAGATTGGTTTAGAATGCCCGATGAAGCACTAACAAAAATTTCGAATAAGATTGTGAATTCTGTGAAAGGAATTAACCGTGTCGTGTACGATGTCACGTCAAAACCTCCCGGAACTATTGAGTGGGAATAAACTTTAATTAATTCTTATATTTCGTGTAATTTGTGGTAAAGTGATTCATTTCACAGACTAATAAATAAAAAGCTAATTAAATTCAAAATATTATGTGTGGAATAGTAGGCTATTACGGTAAACAAGATGCAGTCCCAATTCTGATTAATGGGCTCAAGCGTCTGGAATACAGGGGATATGACTCTGCAGGCATTGCTGTTTTGGGGCAGGATGGTATCCAATTTATCAAAAAAAGCGGAAAAGTTTCTGTATTGGATAAAGAGGTTGATGATTCCGTGTTAAAAGGAGAAATTGGAATTGGTCACACGCGTTGGGCTACTCATGGTGAACCCAGTGATAAAAATGCCCACCCCCATTTTGATCAAACAGGAAAAATTTCCCTTATCCATAATGGAATTATTGAAAATTATTCTGCTATCAAACAGGTTCTTGTTGATAAGGGTGTTCAGTTTAAAAGTGATACAGATACAGAAGTGCTTGTACAATTGATTTCTGATATTTATTATGCTGATGGTCTTTCATTTGGACAGGCAGTCCAGACTGCACTGAATCAAGTGATTGGGACTTACGGAATTGTAACTATGTGCAGTGATGAACCTAATAAACTGGTTGCTGCGAGCCATGGTAGTCCGCTTGTAATTGGTCTTGGAGAAAAAGAGTATTTCATTGCCAGCGATGCTTCCCCAATTGTTGATCATACTCGAAATGTAATCTATTTAGATGAAGGGGAAATGATTACAATAGATGACAATGGTTATGAAATTAGATCGATTAGCGGTGATATAATTACCAATAAAATATCCACGGAAATCGGATTTTCCATTGAGGAAATTGAAAAAGGGAAATTCCCACATTTTACTCTTAAAGAAATTCACGAACAAGTTAATACAATAACCGATACATTGCGGGGTAGAATACGTCTGGATAATGGAACAGCGCACCTTGGAGGTATTAGTGACTATTTAGATCGGATTCAAAAAGCGGATAGATTTTATATTACCGCATGCGGGACATCTTGGCATGCAGGTCTAATGGGTAAATATATTTTGGAAGAATATACTGGGATTCCTGTACACGTAGAATATGCATCTGAATTTCGATATCGTCATCCGATTGTTAATAGTAAGACGGTAGTTATTGCCATTTCACAATCAGGTGAAACTGCCGATACACTCGCTGCCATCCGAAAGGCAAAACTAGATGGTGCATTAACATTAGGTATTTGTAATGTGGTAGGTTCTTCAATCTCCCGAGAAACTGATTGCGGTATTTATACACATGCCGGCCCCGAAATTGGTGTTGCATCCACAAAAGCATTTACATCACAAGTGACCGTTTTATATTTATTAGCCCTCTGTTTCGGAAGAAAAAAAGGTGTTTCCCGTATGGCAGGTCAGCAGTTTATCAAAGCATTACTAAATATACAAGGCCAGGTAAAAAATGTATTGGATGATTCGGATGCAATTTTAGAGGTGGCAAAATCAACTGTTGATGCAAATAATTATCTTTATCTTGGTCGGGGGATGAATTTTCCAGTTGCGCTGGAAGGCGCATTAAAATTGAAAGAAATTTCATACATTCATGCTGAAGGTTATCCAGCGGCAGAAATGAAACATGGGCCAATTGCATTAATTGATGAAAACATGCCGGTCGTTTTTCTTGCCCCGCATGATCAAACGTATGAAAAAGTATTTTCTAATATTCAAGAAGTAAAAGCCCGTAAAGGTATTATAATTACAGTTACGGATAAACGAACAAAGGATCTGGAAAAAATTTCTGATTTTATCATTGATGTGCCTACAACCCATTCACGTATTTTTCCTTTATTGGCATCTATTACTCTTCAGTTGTTGGCTTACCATTTAGCTATTCTGAGAGGATGCAATGTGGATCGACCGCGAAACCTTGCTAAGAGCGTTACCGTGGAATAGTTTAAGGTTTTAGGGTTGACATTACAAAATAGAAGTATAAGTTACCGTTTATAACCCTTTTCTTTTTCCTAACTATACAAGTCGCTCTCTATAAAAAATATTATTAGTTGGTTTGACAAAATTAAGAAAGCTAATCTTCAATAGAAGAAAGGATTTATTAAATGAGAGAAGTAAGTAAACAAGGTAGTTGGGGAACAGGAAATACAATATTAGTTGGTACTAATATTATTTATATAAAATTAAGTGATGATAAAGTGGAAGAGGGTAAAATATTAGATTTTATAGATATGAAATGTGGACAAGGTTGGGAGATTAAAGGTTTTGATAATAGGGAAGTAATACTACAAACAAAAAAACTTAGTAAGTAAACCTTTATCTCCACTCAATCCTAAAATTCTTGATATTCTTAACATTAAATTCAGTAAGTTTCATTTTACTATGATAGATAGTTACATAATCAAAACACATGTATGGTTTTAGTTTTCTACTTACAACAAGACTAACTCTACTACAGTGGAATAATAAATTCTGTTTTACGCCTTTATTACTACTACTATCCATAGTTTTCCCCCAAGAACCTGAGCCAATTCAGGCAGGTGTGGCTCCGCCATCTGGAATTTATGCGCCTGGTATAAATGCTTTGCATTATGATGTAGAAATTGGGCTCGGAAAAGAAACAGATTGGTTCGCTGGAAAAGTGAAGGTGAAAATAGCCCTGGATGAGAATTCGCCAGTACTGCCATTGGATTTTTCAGGGCTAGAATTGCTTCAATTATCTGTACAAGGGAATAAAACAACCTATTCTTATCAAGATGGTGTAATTCGAATTCCATTAAAAAATTTCCAAAAAAATGATACGGTTGTTGTTGAATTGTATTATCGTGGCATTCCAGATGACGGGCTCATCTTAAATAAAAATATTCACGGGGAAAGAACAGCCTTTGTTGATAATTGGCCAAACCGAACACGGTTTTGGCTGCCGACAATTGATCATCCGACAGATAAAGCGACTGTTCACTATACCATACATGCCCCAAAAGAGTGGAAAGTCATTGCCAATGGATACCTTTTCAAAAATGAAGTTATTACGCCAAAAAATTCCATTGGACCAAAGGAAGATCGCTTGACATGGGAATGGGATGTTACTGTACCAATCTCAACTTATAATATGGTTATTGGCGCAGCGGACCTGGAAGTTAGAACGGTTGGATTAGCCGCATGTAATAATGCACCTGCTTCTCAAAGAGAAGACGGATGTATTGAAGTGACATATTGGGTTTATCCGCAAGATGTGAAAAAAGCTGAACCATCTTTTCGTCGGGCAAAAGAAATGGTTGATTATTTTACCGAAATTATTGGACCATTCCCATTTGAAAAATTGGCAAATGTTCAGTCTGCCACCCGTTTTGGAGGCATGGAGAATGCCTCAGCTATATTCTATTCTGAAAGCGGCATAGCAAAAGGTCGCAACATTGAAGGTACCGTTTCCCATGAAATTGCCCATCAATGGTTTGGTGATGCTATTACACAAGCAGATTGGCAGCATTTGTGGCTATCTGAGGGATTTGCTACATATTTTGGTGTATTATTTTTCGAACATTCTGAAGGTGTGACTAATTTTCGTAATAGAATGAATAATAATCTCCAGCGAGTATTGAAATCAAAGGTTACTAATCGCCCAATTATTGATAAGGAAGTCAATGATTTATTTAAACTATTGAATTCTAATAATTATCCAAAAGCTGGATGGGTACTTCATATGTTGCGTGGTATTTTGGGAGATGAGATATTTTTTAAAGGTATTCAGGAATATTATCGACAATATCTACATAAAGTAGTATTAACTGAAGATTTTCAAAAAATAATGGAAAAAACTTCCAAACAGGATTTAAATTGGTTTTTTAATCAATGGATTTATCAACCGGGGTATCCAATATTAAATATAGAAGAAAATTGGGAACCAAATGATGGAACAAAAGGGACTTTAGAAGTTAAAATCCTTCAAACTCAAAGATCGGATTGGCCAGTGTTTAGAATACCAACTGAATTATGTTGGAAAAGTAACCAGAATATTGAGTGCAGAAAAATTACAATCACGAAAAAAGAGGAGACTTTTCGATTTAATTTTGTTTCCAAAGCAACACAGCCCATCGTCGTTGATCCAGATGGTTGGGTATTAAAAGGTGATCCAAATTTTGAATGAAAAAATTAAGTTAAATCACTATTTTTTCCTGTTTCTGTTTTATCCAGTCATAGGCCAAAACTGGTTTCAATCTCAGTTAATTGAACGTCAGTTTAATCAAGCAGTAGAGCATTATAATGAAGGAAGGTATGCTACCAGCGAATCAATCTTGAAAAAAATATTAGCTGGTGAATCGGGTGTTTACGGAGAATCTTCACTTGTATTATTAATAAAATCTCAAATTGGTTTAAATCGTAATCAATTAGCAAAAGAATCTTCGCGTCTCTTTTTAGAAAGGTTTCCCGAAAGTATCTTTTTGAAAAATGTGATGGAAAGCTTGGGGGATTTATATGTTAATGAACATAGCTATTCATCGGCATACCGGATGTACCACCGAGCTAAGAAACTTTCTGATGACTTAGAATACAATAGTAAAATCAATTCAAAGATTCTACGTCTAATTCAAATAAGGTTACCCAATAGTCTTATAGATGAGTTGCTTACATTGGAAACAGACCCTGCCGTTAGAAATATTCATAATATTGCAAAAGCAAATACTGAAATATTAAATGGACGGCCGGATGATGGTGCATTTACATTAAATCAAGTTGAATTGAGCCATCTACCTGATTTCTATTTTCCGTTTTATGAAACGTTACTTCGCGCATCTTATGAGCCTTCCAATTTGGTTATCATGATTGGTATTGTATTGCCTATTTCTGGTATTTATGAAGAAAAAGGTGATGCATTTTTAACTGGATTCTATACTGGCGAAAAATCAAGTGGCCTTAAGAATCAACGTTTGACTATTCTAGCACATGACAGTAGGAGTGAGGCACTTGAAACAGTTAAAGTCGCCACTAATCTGGCGCGCCTCAATCAAATTTCTGCTCTTGTCTGTCCCTTAAATGATCCGTCATCATTGGCAGTGGTAAGTGCCTTAGAATCAACTGATATTCCAATTCTGCTATCCAGTCCTCAAGAAAATGATTTAAGTGAAATCAATGATCTTGTTTATCAACTTAATTCAACGGTTGCAATGCAGGGAAAAGCTGCAGCCCATTATGCGGTTAATATATTAGGATTAGATAGTATAGCAGTTATTGCTCCGGTGGATCACTATGGTGAGACTCAAACCGATGCATTTATTGAAGAAGTTGATCGATTAGGAGGAACGGTTGTAGCTACAGAATGGTATTCTGGCCAACCAAAAGACCTAGGAAGACAATTTAAATTTTTAAGGAGAGTAGCATTTAATCTCTTACCGAAAGAGGAATCGTTTGATGAGGCACTTGGGATGGAGATTGATAGTTTAGATGCATTATTCGATATATCAGCTGAAGACTTCTTTGACCTTCCAAAATCTGAAAAAAAGAAAATGTCCGCTGCGGATTCTGCCAAAATGATTTTGAATACAATCCAAGGTATCTATCTTCCAATTAACAAAGCTGATTTGGAATACATTGGCCCTCAAATTCCAATGTATAATTTAAATACCAAAATAATTGGTAATGAGAACTGGCAAGACCTCCAAATATTGCAAAAAGAAAATATTGGTCCTTATCTAAAAGGGATGTCAATTATTACAAATTTTTACAGACCCGCGCTTGATTCCACATCCTATGAAGGTGAGTTGTTAAATTCCTATTACTATGGATATAATACGGCACAATTATTAACACAATTGGATCTTGAGACACAAACGCGCCAATCCATCAATCAGTCATTGCGATCAATTGATTTTTTTTCTGGAGAAGGATTCTACTATTCACCTGACCGCTCCAATCTCAATGTTAATGCTGCCTTTCAAATCCTCGAGTTTGATGGAAAAGGTTTCATACATCAAGGTGTATTTCATGGAGATTCACTCCGTTTAGTATCGACCCAAAAACCTTAAAGATAATTTATGAATTATATTGATTATTCTGATTGGTTTGATATTCATGGATTTCATGCTCATTTTTCCAAAAAACAAGTCGATTTAACAGATATTGAAAAGCGGAAGGAGTTTGTTGAATCTTTATCGCTTGATCATAATGGATTGGTGATGCTTAAACAGGTACATTCTAATCAAGTTCAAATGGTTAATAAACCGGGAATTTTAGATAGTACCGATGGAGTTATATCAAACAGGAAAGATATTGTATTAAGCGTTCAGGTTGCAGATTGCATTCCATTATTTTTGGTTGATCGGGAAACAGGCTATTTTGGATTAATTCATTCAGGTTGGCGTGGGACTGCGGCAGATATTGGAATAAAGGCGATTTACCAATTCCAAAAGACAGGTAGCTATACAGAAAATATCCTAGCGCTAATGGGACCTTCAATAAACCAATGCTGTTATGAAATTGGTCCTGAGGTGAGCAATAGATTTGACTCATCTTTTTTTATCAATGGTACTGGCGACCGCAAAATGTTTGATTTGAAAGGTGCTTTAAAATATCAGTTAACACAATCGGGATTAGAAGCAGGGAATATCATGTCCGATGATGCGTGTACATATTGCCAAGAAGAATTATATTTTTCCTTTCGACGCGATGGTGTCAATTCTGGACGTATGGTAGCCATAACAGGTTGGAGTTAGTCCTTCTTTTTATTCTTTAGTCATTCCCATAAATTCACGCTTAATTTTTCTTTCAAATGACAGTTTATGACGCAATTATACTGGGTATCATTCAGGGGATAACTGAGTTTTTACCCATAAGCAGTTCTGGCCATTTAGTTATTGCGCAGGTATTGTTAGGCATCAACCTGCCAGGGAATGTATTAGAAGTGATCACCCATATTGGAACCCTTTTTAGTATCATATTCGTTTTTTGGAAAGAATTAATTTCAATCTTAAAAACAATTCAAAATTCTGCTACAAAAATATATATTTTATTATTATTTATCGGCACTCTCCCAGCGTTAGTAATCGGATTAGGTGGTAAAAATATTATTTCTGGTTTCTTTGACTCAATTTATGTTGTCGGAGGCGCATTGTTATTTACGGGCATTATTTTATTGGCCACTCAAAAGTTATCGTTTAATAATAAACAACTGAATTGGAAAAAAAGCCTTGCCATTGGTATCGCTCAAGCCATTGCAATTATTCCTGGAATTTCCCGCTCCGGGATGACGATTTGCACTAGTTTGGCTTTAGGAATCTCTGGAAAAGATGCGGCAAAATTTTCATTTCTTTTAGCAATACCTGCTATTTCAGGAGCAGGTTTATTGATAGCTTTGGATATGAAAGGTGGACCTATTTCAATGCCAATAACACAATTGATAGCTGCTTTTATCAGTTCATTTTCTGTCGGGTATATTTCTTTAAAATGGTTATTAGGCTTATTAGAAAGTGGTAAGTTTCATCGCTTTGGTTATTATTGTATAACCGTTGGGTTGATTACATTCTGCATGGGTTAAAATGGTAAGATATAAAATAAATAATACTCCCTTTAACAAATCAATTCAGTTATTAGAAAAAGGTAACATAAATCCCATATATTTTTTAATGGGAGAGGATCAATACCTCCAGCAATTATTTTCTGAGAGATTAGCAAATATCTTATTTAATAATGAGCCCATTCAAAAGATGATGCTTATACCAGATGAAATGAAATCAAATGATATTATTGATCATTTAACTTCTGCAGATTTATTCAGCATTAAAAAACTTTTTTTACTCCGGAGTCCATCTACTCTAAAAGGAAAATCTAGAGATGAATTCCTTGAATATTGTAGAAATCCTATCAATGGTCATTTCCTTATTATCTTACAGGATGAGTATGGTGCAAGTAATAAATTTTTAGCATCTTTAGTCGAGATAATAAACCCAATTTCATGTTCTACACCATTCGATAATGAAATGATTTATTGGGCAAAAAATTTCTTTCAAGAGAATGATGTCAATAATGTACCACTTGAGATTTTAAAATCTGTCATTGAAATTGCGGGAGATTCACTTAACCATTTAAAAAATGAAATTGATAAAATTGCAATTTCATCAAAATCAAATAATGAAATAAAAAAGTCCGATATTGAAAAATTTTCAGGATGGAAAAGAAAATTTCGACAATTTGAATTTTTAAATTATTTAGGCCAAAAAAAACTGAAAGAAACTATGCAAATCGGTCGTTCATTGGTATCACAAGATATATCCATGATACACTTAATATACCCACTCACCGAATTTTTCCAGGAGTTATTATTTTTTAAGATTTCCAAGGGAACAAATAGAGTAAAAAAACGTTACACCAGATTATCGCCTAGTGTGAATAAGCAGTTACCCAATTATGCAAACCGATATACAAGTAAAGAAATCATTCTTGCACTCAAACGATTGTCCCGCATTGATCGGCAACTAAAAACGTCTCGGATTAAAGATGAATCAGCTATCACCGAATTTGTCTATGCAACCCTTAGCAATGGATAATCAATTCCGTTATACGGATGAAGAATTAATTGCACGTTTCCAGGAAGGTGATGAACAGGCTTACACCGAGTTAGTAAACCGCTACCGAGATAAACTCATAACATTTGTTTATCGTTTTGTGAATGAATTTGAAAAAGCAGAGGATATTGTCCAGGATACATTGTTTAAATTGTATACCCATAAGCATTATTATCGGAATATTGCGAAATTTTCTACATGGATTTATACAATAGCCGGGAATTTAGCTAAAACGGAATTACGTAAGAGAGGAACGCGTAAAGAGATAAGAATCAGTCAAATGGGTCCTGAAGACCGTGATTATGAACTTCCATCTGTTGCACCTGATACGGATGAGGTAGCCCAAAGTGAATACATTGAGAAAAAAATACAGGCTGCAATCCAAAAACTCCCGCTTCATTTTAGAACAGTAACTATCTTACGAGATATTCAGGAACTTTCATATGAAGAGATTAGTAAGATAGTAGATGTTCCACTGGGAACTGTAAAATCCCGAATTAATCGGGCAAGAATTCAGCTTCAAAAAGAATTAATAGATTTAAAATAGGAGAATACATATTAATGGATCGCTACCAATTTGAAGATGCCATTTCAGCATATTTAGATAATGAATTAAGTTTATCTGAGAGACAGGCATTTGAGACGTATATGAACGAAAATCCTGATGCCAAAGAACTTGTAGATGCAATCAGGTTGACAATGAAATCGATGAAAAATTTACCTGTAATCAAAACTTCTGATAATTTTATTTTGAATTTGTCAAAAAGAATTGAATTTGAGAAAAACCGACCTTCTAAAAAGATAGTTAAACGGCCTTCAAAATCTTTGTTCGGATTCACACCATTGTATGCAGGTCTAATGACCGTGCTGGTGGCTTCTTTTATTACTGTTGGTGTAAACCTGTGGCCCGTAAATGAAAAATCGGTTGATATTGCACCGGCTTTTACAGGAAATATTTCCGAAACACCGAAACCGGCTTCTATGCTTCCAACTTTACCAACAGATAGTAAAACTATGCTAACTGCTACAAATGTAGATACAGCTGATTCCACAATAGATAAAAAGAAAAAATATAAGTTGGACGATAAAGTTAAATTTGTAAAAGACCAGCATTAATTAACAAAAAAATAAATTTAATTAAATCCCTGTTGTTGATGTATTTCACTTCAGGGATTTTTATTTTTTGGTATGCTATACTACCGACAAATCGCCGTTCTCCTCCTTTTTTTCCTAATTCTCTTCATATTTATTTATCCTAATCAGGACAGTTTTATTTATCCTATCCTCAAAGGTGTTGCCATTGGTGGTCTCGTTGTCATCTTTATTTCCTTCGCATTTCCGCAAGTTTTCAAAATTAGAAAAATGCAAACAGTGGACATAGAAGATTCAGAAATTGGTCTAAAAGAACCATCCCTTTCTATGAATATCAAAACCCAGTACAAAAGATTATTGTTGCAGATACTTGACTTGGTTAAGAATGTTAATGCCAAGTTTTCTGCTGGGATATATATGATTGATTCTGAGAATAAAGGATATACTTGCCAGGAAAAATCTTATCCTGATTTTTCAGATTTTATAGGAACTGATAATGAAATAATAGCTGAAATAGTCAAAAAAAGAAAACCAAGTTTATTTAAAAAAAGTAATAAAAACACAGGCTGGGATGAATTGCTTGGTTCGAGGACTTGGCGTGGTAGTGAAACAATAATAGGTTTTCCTGTATTCTATGATGAAAATATCGTTGGTGCTTTAATAGTATATATGGATCATTTTTCATCTATACTTGATCGGGATCAGGAAATTATAGAAAGATTCAGTCAATTTATTACTCATGTGATGAAAGATTTAGAGCACATGGAAGCGCTTATGATTGATAATCAATTTAATTTTCGCTTGGCGAATTTATTTGACCAATTCGAAGTAAAATCTGATGAATCTGAATTATTTGAATCTATTCGTAGTATATGTCGCTCCTTTTTTCAATATGATAAATTGACCATTGTTTTATCGAGTGAAGATAAAGAAGAAGCTGTTATCAAACTTGTAGATGGACTTCTTGATGATGCTGACGAAGGCATGGAATTTAAAATTCAAAACAGTCTTCATGGGAAGGCAATCCAAGATAATATAATTTTCTGCTCGAATTCATGGTTTGATGAATATCCTAATATGGGGCGATTTAAATCAGGCGACATGAATGAATATAATTTTATGTCTGTTTTAAGCATTCCACTTAGATCAGATGGTGAATCCAGAGGTGCAATTACTTTGGAACTGTTGAGATCAAAGGTCTATTCTGATACAGATATCAGATTACTTAAACTATTGTGCAGTAAAATAAGCACCATCCTGAACTGGCAGAAGGCATATAAAAAAGTACATCTTACCTCAATTCATGATGGGTTAACGGGACTTCTTAATCATAAAGCGTTTTTGAATCGATTTGAAGAAGAAATCAGCAGAGCTGAGAGATTTAATCAAATGTTTGGCTTGGTTATCTTGGATTTGGATAAGTTTAAGTCGGTTAATGATTCATATGGCCATTTATATGGTGATTATGTACTTGAGGACGTTGCAAAAATTATTTCTGAAAGCGTTCGAACCATTGACGTGGTTGGACGCTATGGTGGAGAGGAATTTGCTGTTTTGCTAATCAATTCGGATATTGAAGATTGTATACCTGTGGCTGAAAGGATTGTCAAGTCCATTGAAGCAAAAACGTTTTTAAAAAGTAGTATTGCTACTAATATAACAATCAGCGGAGGATTAGCTGGATTCCCTCGTCATGCCAAACAGGTCAAAGATTTAATTGAAAAAGCAGATAAGGCGATGTATGAATCAAAATCTATTGGTGGGAATAGAGTAACGATCTCTACTGATGCGTAATAAATACCTTCTGTTTTTCGGAACATCAGCGTTTCTTAAATGTTTAGATTCCCGAGAAGAAATTCAAATGAAAATAAACCAATTAATTGTCACACTTTTTTTAATACTCGGATTTTTTGGATGTGGGACGTCATCAGCTAATACCCCAAGTCCACAAAATGAAGTCCTTAGCAAGCAGAAATTAGAAAAAGCACCTAATCCTGAAGGGTTACGCCATTTTATGGATGGTCAGATGATGCTGAATCAGGGTGATTTCGCCCTAGCAATTTTAGAATTTCAGCAAGCATTGGAACTGGATCCTGGAGTTGGAGCGATTCATACATCTATTGCAGAGTGTTATTGGAATTTGGGGAAAGTGCCCATGGCTGAAAAACACCTTAAATTAGCGCTTGCTTTAGATCCTAAGGACAGCCAAGCACTCAACATGTTGGCAGATCAATATATTCTTCAAAAAAATTATGAAAGAGCACAAAAATCCTTTGAAGAATTGCATGTATTAAAACCAGACGAGGTAAGATATATTATTGCATTGGGCGAACTTGAAAAAATAAAAAAGAATTATTTAGAATCATTAGAACTATATTTAAAAGCCTATAAGCTTGAACCATCGCGGTTAGAATTATTGGAAACAGCTGGAAGATTAGCGTTTCAAATCAAAGATTTTGATCGTGCCCAAGTTATTTTTAAACAATTGACTATTCTTGACCCAAATCAACCCAGATTAATGGGGGTTTTTATTGACCTTGTTATGAATTCAAAAGATTACCAAGAAGGAATCGATGTAATAAACTCTTTAAATATGAAACATGGCGAATCTCCTGAGAGAATGGCTCAAATGGGATTGTTAATGTATCAAATAGGGGAAAAAGAAAAGGCAATAGATTTACTAGAATCAGCTATTCAAGATTTACCTCAAAACACGAATTTTTATTTTTCATTATTTGATTTATACATGGATGAGAATGAAAATGAAAAAGCAACTAAGATCGCCGATCAATTAATTACAAGTTTGCCTGAAGATTGGCGTGGCTACTATAGCCGATCTCTTGTATATATGAATGAGAAGAATTTTAAAGAAGTCATCTCACTTTTGGAGCCTGTTACCGATACTTTTGAAAAAATTTATTCAATTCAATATTTACTAGGATTAGCTTATAACCAATTGAAGCAATATGAAGTAGCAAGAAAATATTTTATTCGGGCATTAACAATCAGGCCCAATTCCGCTAATGTGCTTCATTCTATTGCCATTTTATATGATGAATTGAAGGAATGGGATAAATCGGATCAAATTTATAATCAGCTAATTCAATCTGATAGTTCTGATGCACAAGCATGTAATAATTATGCTTATAGCCTTGTGGAGAGAAATCAAAGTTTAGATAAAGCACTCAAGATGGCAAAGAAAGCGATCAATATAGAACCTGAGAATCCATCTTATTTAGATACCATTGGGTGGATTTATTTCAAATTGAATAATCATGAAAAAGCAAAAGAATATATAGAAGCATCTATAAAAATTAATGGAGATAATGCTGTCGTCCTTGAACATCTAGGAGATATTTTCATGAAAACTCATAGAAAGGATGACGCATTAAAATATTATCAACGGGCCTTGAATCTAGATAAAAATAATGCTCGGTTAATTAAAAAGGCATCATCTGAATAAACTATTATATGCATTTATATTGTTCATCCTGATTACAGGGTGCACACAGTTACCATCTTTTGAATCTGAACCGTACTTAGAACAACAGACAGCCCTTCCAAATATAGATGATAAAAAATTCTGTCGGGGTAAAGGGTATATTATTTCGGAAGGAGAAATGAAAGGCCGATTGAATTTTACTTTTACATCTTCTCGAGATACCGCCTTTATTCAATTCAAAGATTTAATTGGGAGAAAAACGCTTTTTCTTATTTTAAGTGATAAATCGATTGATGCGTGGGATATGCTCCATAATCAACGATATGACAAAGCCTCAATTCTTCTTTCTCTGCCATTTTTTGAAATGATCCAACCTGATGATATGCGAACATTCCTGTGGGGAGAAATTCCGAAAATATTTTCTGATCCAGAGATCATAAAAAATCAATCTGAACAAATTTCCGGTGGAATTCAATTTCGATCAAATCAAACGGAGCATGGTCTACTGGTTGAGCATGTCACTTTTAACATGAAAGATGAAAGACAAAAAATTGAACTAGTATTAATGGACCGTGAATATGATGTGCAATATCCTCATCTAATTCGGAAAATTCCAGATTCAATTCCACCAATAAAGGTAAATTCATGAAAATTTCAGTCATAATTCCTGTTTATAATGAAGTGGGATCATTAAGAGAACTTTACGGCGAGTTAGTACAAGCTCTGGCACCGTATGAAAAATATGAAATTCTTTTTATTGATGACGGTTCTACTGATAGTTCTTTTGATGTCATCAAGGAATTAGGTGAAACGGATACCCATATTAATTTATTTCAATTCCACCGGAATTATGGAAAATCGGCAGCACTGGCAGAGGGCTTCAAATATGCTGAAGGTGATCAAATCATTACGATAGATGCAGATTTACAGGATGATCCTTCGGAAATAACAAATTTGATTCAAAAGCTTGAAGAGGGTTTTGACCTTGTTTCAGGGTGGAAAAAAAATCGTAAAGACCCTTTATCAAAAAAGTTGCCATCCAAATTATTCAATTTTATAACCCGGTTATTTACCGGGGTTAGAATCCATGATTTTAATTGCGGTTTAAAAATATATCGCAAAGCAGTGATCAAAACATTAGATATTTATGGAGGGAGGCATCGATATATACCTGCTTTAGCAGGACAGAAGAAATTCAAAGTGGCTGAAATAGTTGTTAACCATCGTCCACGTATGCATGGTGTGACCAAATATGGAGGCTCTCGTTTTTTTCACGGATTATTTGATTTGATATCGATTTTATTTTTATCAAGATACACTCAGAGCCCACTTTATTTTTTCGGAAAAATTGGACTTTTTACCTTCCTGATTGGATTGGGTGTTGATTGTTATGTTATTTATTTAAAGTACTTTTTAGGAGAACCTTTTGCAAAACATATGGCACTTCTGATGTTGGGTGTGCTGATTATTGTTATCGGGATTCAATTCTTTTCCATCGGTTTGATAGGTGAAATGATTGCCAACTCAAATCAGGATAAAGAATCCCGAATAAAAGGTATTTATAAATCTTAAACGTTTAAGCTTACCCTGATGCGTATTGTGCTTGTGGGACCATTTCCGCCTTACCGAGGTGGGATTTCTATGTTCAACCATTCCTTGGCAAAGGAATTATCCAAGGGGCATGAAATCCATAGGGTATCATTTTCCTTGCAATATCCTAGGTCATTATTCCCGGGGAAATCACAGTTTTTTGATTTTGAAGATGAAAAAGTGAAAAGATTGATCAATTCGGTGAATCCATTTTCATGGAAAAAGACAGTAAAATATATTAATAATACCGAACCAGATGTGGTCATTTTCCAGTATTGGATGCCCTTCTTTGCTCCAGCATTTTCATCAATTGCTAAAGGAATTAAGAAAGGGTCTGGCGCCAGTATCTTAGTGAATTGTAATAATATCACTCCTCATGAGCCTCGAGCTACCGATTCTCTGATGACAGCCAAGTTTTTCAGTTATTGCGACGGGTTTATTGTCATGTCTAAAACGGTGGAAGAAGATTTACTTCGGATTCAATCCAATCCAAAATATAGAAAAACACCACACCCAGTTAATGATGTATTTGGGAAATCTCTGGATCAGAAAAAGGCAAAATCTATGCTTGGCATTGGAGATGAAAAGGTTATTTTAAATTTTGGACTTATTCGAGATTATAAAGGATTAGATCTTTTAATTGAATCCGCCAAATACCTTAAGGTAGAATTGAATAATTTTAAAATCCTTGTTGTAGGTGAATGTTATGGAAATGAAAACAATTATTTTCAATTAGCTGAAAAAAATAATGTTGCGGATGTGATTGACTTTTGTTTTGAGTTTGTGCCCAATGAAAGTGTTAATCAATATTTCTGCGCTGCTGATTTAATTGTTTTACCTTATAAATCTGCAACCCAAAGCGGTGTTATACCAATTGCCTATCATTTTGATAAACCGGTAGTTGTGTCAAATGTTGGAGGATTACCAGAAATCGTGCAGGACGGTAGAACGGGATTCATTTGTGAACCAGACGCAAAACAAATTGCTAAACGGATTAAAAAATATTATAATTCTGATCCGAAAATTTTTTCATCATATATTTCAGAATATAAAAGGCAGTTTTCTTGGGAAATTTTTGTAAAAGTTTTATTAGATTTAATTGAGTCTTGAAGCTGCGATCTGTCAATCTATTCGTATTAAACTGGAATGGCCGAGATCTGACACTGGATTGCCTTTCTTCCCTTGAAAAGATTACCTATCCTAATGTAAAAGTTTATGTTATTGATAATGGATCCTCCGATAATTCCGTCACGGCGATACGAAATCAATTTCCTGAAAAATCAGTGTTTAATTCCATTTATGAAATAATTGAATTACCGGAAAATTACGGATTTGCCAGGGGAAATAATGCTGGATTTGAATTAGTCAAACAAAAAGCAGATTACACCATTTTCTTGAATAATGATACAATCGTTGATCCTAATTTTGTTGAACCGTTAATAAATGCAATGGAATCCAATTCAACTGTGAAACAGGCAACACCAAAAATATTTTATGCGGATAATTTAGACTACATTTGGTTTGGAGGAGGTAAAGTAAGTCTATGGGTAGGGTGGATCCGTCATCTTGGTATCCGGCAAAAAGATTCAAAGCAGTTTTCGTTTAATCGGAATGTTGATTATGCGACTGGTTGTTGTGTTTGTATGCGCACACTGGATTTTGAATCGATAGGTATGTTTGATGAATCATTTATCATGTATGGAGAGGATGTAGATTTATCACTTCGCTTCAGAAAGCAGGGTGGCCAAATTCTTTTTGTTCCTGAATCAAAAATATGGCATAAAGTATCGTCCTCCATAGGCACACAATTTTCAATTAGAAAATGGAAAAGAAAAAATATTGGGAAAATGAAATTAGTAACTAAACATGTTCATCCAGCTCAGTTGCCAATTGTCATGCCTTTAGCAATTTTAGTCAGCATTTTAGAATTATTTATTACAATTATCTTAGGATTTGGTAGGAAACATTCATGAAAGGATTTTCGGAAAATTATTGGGCTATGAGATCTAATCAGTATGATAAAGTTAGTTGGGTAAAGGATACTGATTTTATCGATGCATTTTTAGGGGCGCTAAAACATGTAAATTATAATACGATTCTTGAGGTAGGTGTCGGAACGGGAGCCATGGCTAAGCAAGTTGCTGATAGAATCGGTCCATTAACGGGTATTGATATCAGTCAGGAAATGATCGATCAGATTGATCATCCAGGCGTTACACCGATGGTTGCCAATGCCCATGATTTGCCTTTTGATAATGCATCTTTTGAAATGATTTATATGCGAAATGTAATTCATTACATCGATAATCCGATATTGGCATTCTCTGAAATTCATCGATGCATGAAAAATGGTGGGACGTTTTTATTTTCACAGGTGATTCCACCAGATGATTCTATCTCAGAAGAATATGATTGGTTGATTGGACGAGATATTCATTATCCTACAAAAAGTGAGATATTAAGATTATTTTCCATCTTTAGTGGTGTGTTGACAAACGATTTTGTTCTCGAAGATCAAAGTATCATAAATTGGTTAAACAATACTTGTGATAATGAAGAGAAAAAACAGGACATTATTGATCGACACCATAGTACTTCCGATAAATATCGAGCCATGGCAAATTATCAGGAAACCGAGAATGATATATTAGTTAATATTAAACACTTAATAGTAATTGGTGAAAAATGAGTCGGTATAGAGAAATTAGACAATTTAGAAAGTCATTTGATGTAGTGACCAATTGGATTCATTATCCAATTGCAACCTATTTCTGTGTCCTATTGAGTTATACGCCTATTACACCCAATATGATCACTTTATTGGCTATTCTATCTGAGTTGGCAGCCATCTACCTGATTATTAATGATTTTAGTAATTATCTCATTCTTATTGTTATTCTATTACAACTCGGATGGATATTGGACCTTATGGATGGCATGATGGCGCGATTTAAACGAATAGGGTTTTATCATCCGGAAAGACCATCCTATAAAGGCTATTATCTGGATGCAGTCTCAGACCATGTATTAAAATTTATGATTATTGGCGCATTGGGTTATCAATTGAGTAAAACCCATGAATATGGTTGGGAAATAGGCATGCTTGCATTGATTATCCATGCTATCACGCAAACAGAGCATACATTGAGGGAATTGATTACAAAAAGTGCACAAAACACACAACTTAGCATTGATAGAAAATTGAAAGACCATATTGCATTATTGATGAATAATATCTACTTATTCTATTTGGTTTTTATTCCCATGAATCGCGTTGATTTATTGCTTATCATTTTTACAGGGGTTGGGCTATTATTATTCTTAAAACGGGTAGTCTATTTTTGGATAAATGAGTCCTAATCTAATTTGAACATCCCGAGCATTAGACCCCATTTTTATTCAAAAACAAGTAGCCATGTCCGATAGATTGCCATCTGTAGAATCTCAGATTAAGTTTTTAAAAATTCTTTGTTGTCCTGATTGCTACAACAGTTTATCGGAGGATAATGAGTGTAAATCATGTCTTAAAGTTTATCCAGAATATGGAGGAGTTGTAGCGCCTATTTCTGACACAATATTGCAAAAAGAGATAAAGCATACTTTTATCCTTAAAAAAACATTAAAAGATAAAATTAAAAATAATATCCCTATGCCTGATGAGCGAATGTGGAGTCCACAGGCAAAAAAGTTAATCAAAAGGATATTGATTGAAAAAAATCCTGATTTACCCAATAGCTATGTTGTGAACATGGGAAGTGGCGTTGAATCATTTTATAAAAAAATATTCAGCTCATTCAAAAGTCTAATTCGGATTGGAATTCCCCATTCTGGATATGTAAATGCATATGGTGATGCTATGGCGCTTCCTTTGAAAAGCGCTTCGGTGGACTTATTTATTTCAAGTTCTGTAATAGAACATTTATCCAATCCAGAGAAAGCGGTATCTGAATTATTCAGGACCATTAAGCCAGGAGGTCTTGTCTATGCAGAAATACCATTTATTGGGGCATATCATATGGCTCCCAACGATTATCAACGATACACAATAAGTGGCATAGAGGCATTATTTAGTAGGCACGGATTTTTTTTAGAAAATAAGGGTATATGCTCAGGGCCAGTTACTGCATTAGTACTTTTAATTCAACATGCAATTGTAGAGGCTATGCCAATTGGTTCTGTCCAATTTTTGTTAAGGGTTATCTTAACTTGGGTATTTCACCCATTGAAATATTTAGATTATTTTTTTAGTCGTTTAAAATGGGGAGAGTATCTAGCATGTAATTTTTTCTATCTGGGCAGAAAGCCAGCATAGATGAAAATACTATTCATTGCACCTTATATCCCCTCAGACATGAGTGGCCATGCCGGCCCTAAACTCATGTATCGTAATATTCTTTCACTATCTAGATCTCATCAAATAACATTGGCTTCATTTATTGATTCTAATGAACAAAATATGGCCAGTATCCTCGAAGATTCAGGAATCGAAGTCCATACTGTAAATTATCCCAGAAATCAAAAATCTATGTCAGGGAAATTGGCTTCAGGTATTCACAATATTAGTCCGATGATATCCTACTTGAAAGGAGATGAGCCATTCTTTTTTGCAAAATATAATAAAAAAGAAATGAAAAACCTTATTTCAAGATTGATCACAAATAATGCGTTTGATTTAGTTCAAGTGGAATACAATGTGATGCACCATTATTCGGCTTTATTTGAAAACACACCATCTGTGATAGTTTTTCATGATGTTTCAACCAAGGTACATGAGCGAGGACAAAGTGAAGGCAACACTTACAATAAACGGTCATATCAAATTGCAAAAAAGATAGAAGCTGATATTGCTAATAAATTTGATGGTGTGGTAACCCTGACTCAAGAAGATCAATTGTATTTAAAAAAGTTGGGTTGCATAAAAGAAATTCATGTTATCCCTCCCCAAGTTAAGATTTTAGAGAACATTGATGTTCAAAAGGTCCCAAATACAATATGTTTTGTTGGCTCCTTTAATAGAGAACCTAATGTTCATACTGTTGAATTGTTGATTAATGATATTTATTCAATAATCACTGTACCTGTGGTATTGAATATTGTGGGTAAAGACTTACCCAGTGAATTGCAAAAACAAATTAATGAGATTAAAGGCATTAACTACTTAGGCTTCATTGATGACATTGATCAATTTCTTGCATCACAAATGTTAATGATAGCTCCTATCCAAATTGGTGCAGGTTTAAAAATGAAAATTCCCCATGCATTGGCTTCTGGCACGGCTGTGATCACAACACCTGTAGGTGCAGAGGGGATTGCTATCAATTCGGAGAATGGATTGTGGGTTTGTAATAGTAAACGAAACATGGTGGATAAAATTAATGAGGTCTTAGGTCAGGATGCTCTGCTGAAAGCAAGAGGTGAAGCAGGGAAAGCCGCTGTAAGATCTTTATTTTCAGAAAGTATGATAATTGCAAAATTTGAAGCATTGTATAAGCAATTGATCCACACATGAACACAGCCAGCAAAATAGCTAAAGAAACCACTGTTACATTCTCTGGATTAGTGTACGGTAATTTCAATCGTTACTTATATTCTGCACTATTGGCGCGGTGGGTGGGTGCTGAATTTCTTGGTATTTATTCTTTAGCCAATGCGATTATGCTCATTTCAGAAGTGGTGGCTAAAATGGGTTTGGAAACAGGTGCGATGCGGTTTGTCAGTCGGTTAAATCCTGAGTTGGATCAAGAAAAGATTCAAAAGATAATCGCATCTGCTTTAAGAATGACTACAATATTTTCGTTGGTAATTATGGTTGCATTGATCATTTCATCAGGTGCCATTGTGACGAATATTTTAAATGGACCACCCTTACTTAAATTGGTAATCATTATTTTTGCTATTGCAATTCCATTCAATGCACTTACCTTGGTTTCAGCTTTTGCAACACAGGGATTCAAAAGACTTAAATATAAAATACTCGTAACCCAGTTTTTGAACCCAACACTATTGTTGACAACCATGGTGATATGTTATTGGTTCATTTCAGCTGAATCTGCACTTATGGCACCAATGCTGATTACAGGAATAATCGGTTTCTTTGTAATGTTGGGTGTATTGAAGAAAGTTACCGGTGTATCCAATAATCAAATCATGAAAGCTAAAGTTGATACATCTTTATTTAATTTTTCATATCCCCTAATGTTTGTAACGATACTGCAAACCTTCATGCATTGGATGGATATTCTTATGTTAGGTTATTTTACCGATGCAACCACTGTTGGATTATATCATCCTGCAGCTAGGACGGCTGGATTACTTCAGGCCCTACTGCTTTCATTTATAAGTATTTATGCACCAATGATGGCCCAATTCCATAGAGAAGGTGACCGTAAAAAAATGGACGATACTTATAAACTGGTTAGCCGTTGGTTATTGATGTGTGCTATCCCGATTTCGGCTATTTTCATTATTTTCCCGGGGAAAGTGATGTTACTGTTTGGACCGGAGTATCTGCCTAGTGCAAAAATTTTAGTCATTTTAACAGGGGCAACATTTATTCAAGCTATATTTGGCGCTGCGGGTCCAACCTTGAGTATGTCTGGACATACAAAATTAGTACTGTGGAACACCATCGGCGCTTTTGCGCTTAACTTTGGTTTAAATATATTTTTAATACCGAATTATGGTATTATTGGTGCAGCTATTGCCACATTAACATCTCTGATTGTTGTAGGATTTGCACGGACTATTGAGGTGGGTATTATCCTGAAAATGAATTTTTTTGATCGAAAAGTTATTAAGCCCATTTTTGCAGGAATTATGGTTTTCACCGGACTTTTATTGATCAAAGATTTCATTATGCCTTTCCATACGTTGATTACTTTATTATCCGCAGGAATTTTCTCCGTTGGCAGTTTTGGATTAATCATGTGGATGCTAAAAATTGAAGATGAAGATTCAGATTTTTTCAAAGGACTTAGTGTTTTAAAAGGACGAAAATAATAAATGAAAATGGATTGGAAGAACCCTGTAGTTATCGTATCTGGTTTGATGGTTGTCATTATTTCAGTATTATTTGAACCCGTTATTTTTGGCGGAAAAACATTTGGATCCCCAGACAGTTTGAGCCCAAAGGCTATTGGAATAGCTCTGAATGATCTATCAGAAAAATCGGGTGAACTTCCCCAATGGCAGCCATGGGTATTTAGTGGAATGCCGTCTGCGGAGGCGTTTACAAATATATCAAAGCTTTATTTCCCGGAATATTTATTTAAACTGTTTTTTTTACCGGGGATGCTCATCCAACTATTTCATCTTCTCTTTGCGGGGATAGGCGCATTCCTTTTATTAAGACATTTTAAATGTTCAGATTGGGCGGCTGGATTAGGTGCAATTGCTTTTATGATAACTCCATACATGGTTACCATGGTTGTCTTCGGACACGGTAGCCAAATGATGACTGCCGCCTATATTCCCTGGGTTTTCTGGCTTACCGTAAGATTATATCAAAATACAAATTTCAGTGATACCGGATGGCTGGCTGTATTACTAGGTTTTCAATTGCAAAGAGGCCATGCTCAGATCGCCTATTATACCTGGATGTTGATTGGTGCTTATAGTTTATTAATATTAATCACTGGACTTCGCAATTCGGACGAAAAAGCCAATACTAGCAAAGGATTTGGATATTTTATTTTGGCCTGTTTGATTGGAGTTGGCATATCATTAATTATATTTCTACCAGCTATGGATTATACCCCATTTTCCATCAGAGGAGGATCTGCAGGTGGTGGCGCAGATTATAATTATGCTACCGGATGGTCCTTTCACCCAAAAGAAATAATGACTTTTTTTATTCCTTCTGCATTTGGGTTTGGTGGACAGCCTTATTGGGGGAATATGCCATTTACAGATTATCCAAATTATATGGGAATCATTATCCTGCTTTTGGCTATGATCGGATTGATTCACAAAAGAGAATTAATCCATTGGTTTTTCATTTTTACTTCGATTTTAGCACTTTTTATTTCCTTTGGTAAGCATTTCAGCCTTGTTTACGATTTGTTTTTCAACATTTTTCCATATTTCAACAAGTTCCGTGTTCCGCACATGATTCTTATCATACTCCAGTTCAATGTGGCTGTTTTAGCCGCGTTTGGGTTGGATGAACTTGTAGCATTAAAAGCAGAAATAATCCCGAAATGGTTCTGGGGGTTTGCAGCAGCAGTAGGATTGGCTTTTGTTGGTATGGTACTCTTTGGTTCGGGAATTGAATCTGCAGTCCGAGGAAGTTTCTCACCACCTATGATGCAAGATCCTCGAGCTGCCCAAGCATTGAATAACCTTCGTTGGAGCCTTTGGCGAGAGGATATATGGCTGATGATTCTCTTATCAGGAGCTTTTATGGTAATGATATGGCTTTGGATCAAACGAAAGGTTTCACAGCATGTCATTGTAGGTATGATTGTGGTTTCTGCAATCTTAGATATCGGGATAGTTAACCATAAAATCATTCAGCCTTCCCGCGCAAGTGGGCGTGGATCACCATTAATTTCAAAACGTGCGGTGGATCGATTTTTTCAGATAGATGAAATTATTCAGTTCTTATTAGCGGATAAAAGTATTTATAGAATTTATCCAGTCGGTGGGTTATTTGGTGAAAGCCGTTTTGCTGCTTTTGGTCTAGAATCGATTGGTGGATATCATCCTGCGAAACTGAAAAGATACAATACGTTTTTAGCCAAAACTGGCAATGTTGCAGCAATCCCTGTATTGCGGATGATGAATGTGAAATACCTTATCAGCCCCCAGAAAATTAATCATCCAGAACTGAGTTTAGTCAAAAGCGGAGCGTTAAAATCTGCCCGTGGTGATTTGCCAATAGAAGTTTATGAAGTTAATAATACATTGCCCCGGGCTTGGTTTGTAAACAAAACAGAAGTAGTGTCAGAAGAAGATGTTTGGAATAAAATCATGCAGCCAGATTTTGATCCTCGCAATATAGCCTATGTTCCAAATGAAGTGAGCGTTTCTTCTGGGAGTCAGGTCTCAATTACCCATTTTGAAAAAAGTATTCACAGAATAACCATGTCAACAGAGTCAGATGGTAATCATTTTTTGGTATTAAGTGAAGTATTTTATCCTCTTCGTTGGAAAGCCAAGATTGATGGTGAGGAAATGCAAACCCATATAGTAAATGGTATTTTAAGAGGTGTCGTTGTTCCAACGGGAAAACATACTATTGAATTCATATATGATAAATCTGCTTTTAATAAAGGACTAACAATTTCCTTCGTTTCATTTGTCATGGCTTTAGGATTCATTGGATTAGGATATTTCGGAAATAAAAAATCATGAATGGTTATCGTAACAGTGTCAATATCAAACTTGGTCTTTTTTTTGTCGGATTAATATTGATTATTGGTTTATTGGCCTATTCAAATTCGATAGTAAGTCGACTAAAAAATGATAATCGGGAGATCGTTAAACTTTATTCTGAAATAATTGCTAAAACTGTAAATGAAGACTCGGATACTAATCTGAGTTTTGTTTTTGACGAGATCATAAAAAAAGTCCAGTTTCCAATCATTTATTCTGATCCAGAGAGTAAACCGATTTATTCGCGCAATCTTTCAGAGCGGTTGACTTCTGAGGAATTACAGAAGTCCCTGGCATCCATGGATCAACAGAATGATCCAATTCCAATTGTTTACATGGATCGTGATTCAAATGAATCCATCATATTGGGTTATTTACATTACGGAGATTCTGATCTCATTCGAAAACTACAGTGGTTGCCTTATTTAGAAATCGGAGTCGTCGCTTTGTTTATTTTTATCGGTTTTATTGCGTTCAATTCTATTCGTAATAGTGAGAAACGTAATATTTGGGTTGGCATGGCGCGGGAGACAGCTCATCAATTAGGAACGCCCGTTTCAGCGCTCATGGGATGGGTGGACAGATTAAGAACCCACCCAGAAGAATCTACTAATGTTGTAAAAGAAATGGAATCAGACTTAAAACGGTTAGAACAGATTGGTAGCAGGTTTAGTAAAATGGGTTCTGATTCGGAACTAAAGAGTATTTTCTTGAAAGAATTGGTTGATCGGCAAAGCGTATATTTGAAAAAAAGACTTCCTTTGCTAAAAAAAGAAATTGCATTAACTGTTTCAGGAATAGATAATATATCGATTGATGGGAATGAAATCCTCTTGGGTTGGGCTATTGAAAATGTGATTCGGAATGGGATTGATTCGATTCAAAGTGAAAAAGGAAAAGTTGATATCTCCATATCATCAGATGACGTGTCAGGGATCATTCAAATTCAAGATAGTGGAGCAGGTATACTGAAAAAGGATTGGAAAAATATTTTTCGTCCAGGATTCAGTACAAAGGAAAGAGGGTGGGGACTAGGCCTATCATTGGTAAATCGTATTATCAATGAAATTCACGATGGAGAAATCAAAGTGCTACATAGTAAAATTGGTTTTGGCACTTGCTTTGAGATCAGGATCAAAAAGTCAGCTTAATACTTATACAAAATTGTAATTTCTTTACTAAAGAATAGGAGTTTTTATTGAATTTTATACAATTATTTTCAGGCGGTCAAGGTGCACAAGGTGGTGGATTATTAGCCTATTTACCTTTTATACTTATTTTGCTCATCATGTATTTTTTGATGATTCGCCCTCAAGCTAAACGGCAGAAAGAAAAAAAAAGGATGCTGGAAGAGTTAAAAAAGGGAGACCGTATTGTGACCATTGGAGGCATACATGGAACTATAGGCGGGTTCAAATCAAAAGAAAAAAAAGCGCTAATTCTCAAAATAGATAATAAAACTACTATTACCATTAACAGGTCTGCAGTTGCGGGACTGATTGGTAAGGTAGAAGATACCGAAATTGGTGCCATTGGAGACCAGGCTTAATGGCCTTGGAAATAGTTCATTATGGAGATCCCATACTCAGAAAAGTATGTAAACCGGTACCGGTAGAGGATTTTAGCACACTCTCCTCATTGTTGGATGATATGTTCGATACTATGTATGAGGCTAATGGTATCGGTCTTGCAGCCAATCAGGTAGGCGTGGATCTCAACCTTTTCATTATTGATATCTCAGATATAGAATCTGAGGGAGAAAGTATTCATATTTTTATCAATGGGGAAATCATGGATAGTGGCGGTGAATCTTGGTTTGAAGAGGGATGCCTTTCTCTTCCTGAGGTCCGTCTCGAAGTAAAGCGTCCGGAATTTATTGAATTCAAATACCAAGACGAATCTGGGAAAGAGCATAAACAAAAAATTAATGGACTTCTAGCTCGGGCCATTCAACATGAAATGGACCATTTAAATGGTATTTTTATTATAGATCGTGTTTCATCAGCAGTGAAAATGGGAGTTCAGAAAGAATTAAAAATGATTAAAAAAGGCGCAGTTACCCAAGCTAAAGATCGAAAGGCTTTTGTTCTTTAATTTTTTTTCAAATCATTTGATTTATTTAGAAAGTGTTTGCCTATGAGAGTTGTATTTATGGGCAACCCGGAAATTGCTAAACAAACATTAACTGCAATTCATGAGTCAAAACATCAAGTTGTCAGTGTCGTAAGTAATCCGCCTAAATCCATGGGTCGAGGTCGAACATTAAACTATTCGCCGATCGGTAAATTAGCCCAAAAATTAAAGCTTGATTTTATTCCAGCAGAATCCATGAAGGATCAAGATTTTCATTTCAAATTGAAATCTTTATCACCTGATCTTTTTGTTGTGGTTGCTTACAAAATATTACCAAGAGATCTTTTGAAAATTCCAAAAATTGGGGCAGTCAATCTTCATGCTTCGCTACTTCCAAAGTACCGAGGTGCTGCGCCGATTCAGCATGCATTATTGAATGGAGACGAAGAAACGGGTATCACTACTTTTTTTATTGAGCCAAAGGTGGATACGGGTGCGATTTTATTGCAGGAAAAAATTATCATTAATGATGATGATGACTTTGGATCTCTTTCGAAAAAAGTCATGATGAAAGGCGCAACTCTTATGTTGCGAACATTAGACAAGATTGAGAATAGAACGATTCAAACCATAAATCAAAACAGTGACTTAGCATCATTAGCGCCTAAAATAAGAAAGAAGATGTATAAAATTGATTGGTCTCAAACAGCGCAAAAAATACACAATCAAATTAGAGCATTTTCACCGTCACCGGGCACATTTACAACATTGAATAAGAAAAGGATAAAAATATTTAAATCCAAAGTATTAATAGGGAAAAGATCAACAGGTTTCGGAAAAATTTCATTATTAGAAAAAAATAGATTGGCTGTTTCATGCGGTGAAGGAGAGCTTGAGATTTTTGAAATCCAATTAGCAAATAAAAGCAGAATGAGTATGGCGGCTTGTTTGCAAGGTGTACAATTCAACTTAGGTGATACAATTGGTGAATAATGAAGGATGCGCGTTATTATGCATTTTATATTCTTAAAGAGTATCATAGATCGAATAAGCGTTTAAAGACAGTTCGCAATCAATACTTTAAGAAGACAAGGTTATCCCAAACTGATATTTTAAGATCTTTCGTGTTGACAAATGAGATTGTGCGATGGCAAGCACGATTAGATTATTGGATATCTTTATTCCTAGATAAGCCAATCAAAAAGCTCAATCCATCCGTGAATATTATTCTAAGGCTTGGATTTTATGAATCAATCATGGATGATTCAATTCCATCACATGCAGCAGTTCATTCATGGGTGGAACTGACCAAGACTGAATTGGGTAAAAAGTTCAGCGGGTTGGTGAATGCCCTTATGCGAAAGACCAAAGAAATTGATCCAATTCATCGAGATGATAATCAATCAATCTCGGAATGGCACTCATTCCCGGATTGGTTAATTGAGCAATGGATTGATCATTTTGGCAATAAGAAAGCATTTCAATTATGTGAATATTTTAATGAACAATCTTCCACTGATTTTCGTTTGAATTGTATATCAAAGTCGAAAGAAAATATCCTTAGAGATTTAGAAAAATTGAAAATAGAAATAGTAAACAGCCCCGAATCCAATAATTTTATAAGAGTAAAATCTGGAGCTCAGTATATTTTAAAAAGTGATCTGTTTGAAAGGGGATTGGTTATCGTTCAAGATAGGGGGTCGGGTGCGGTTGTTGAACTGTTAGATCCACAAGCTGGAGAAACTATTATAGATTGTTGTGCTGCACCTGGAACAAAATCCAGTTATATTATTGAAAAAATGAAATTCAAAGGCAATGTTTATGCATCCGATCTTAGTAAAAAACGCGGTAAACTAGGGAAAGAGACAGCAAAAAGATTTAATATACCGATACAATGGGAATATAAGGATGCTAGTGCAGATGAATTTCCCATGGCCGATCGCATATTGATTGATGCGCCTTGTACTGGAACAGGAGTTATAGGCAGACGACCTGATATTCGTTGGCGCCGAAAAAAAAATGATGCAAAATCCATGGCAAATATTCAAACAGCAATTTTAGACCATATGGCACAATTTTTGAAACCGAATGGCATATTGATCTATGCAACATGTTCTCTTGAGTTGGAAGAGAATTGGAATGTGGTTGAGTCGTTCCTTAAATTGAATAATAATTTCACTCTTGAATCTGGTAAAAACTTTGTGCCAAGTAGTTGGTTGAATGATCAAGGTTGTTTGGAAACCTTTCCCCCTAGAGATAAGGTAGATGGGATGTTTGCTGCGAGAATCCGAAAAAAATGATTAATAAAATTTTACAATTTTTGATTGCTATTGGGATTGTTTCTCTAGGGTTGATATTTATTTTTGACTGGTTCATTATGCCAACCTATGTACGGCAAGACAAGACGATAATTGTCATGGATGTAACAGGAAAAACTCTTAAACGGGCAATCACGGAATTGGATGTGGAGGGATTTAAAGGTGTCGTTTATGATACTGTTTATACATCGAGTGTTGATCCTCAAACAGTGATGGATCAATATCCGCTTGCAGGTGAAAAAGTGAAACCAGGGCGGACCATTAGATTAAAAATTTCTCAATCAGAAAAAATGATTCTAGTACCAAGGTTGGTTGGTCAATCGCGGAGAAGCGCAGAAATATCACTTCAACAACTTGGACTAAGGATTGATACTGTTTACACAGAATATAATCCTGATTATCCTAAGGGAACGGTGGCGTGGCAGTTTCCTAAATATGGTGATTACATGAAAAAAGGTCTTGGATTACAAATAACCGTCAGTCAGGGATTACCACCAGATTTTTTTCAGGTTCCCCAGTTATTTGGTTTAAGCATGAAAAAAGCAAAGGAAGCGTTAATCGGAGCTAGACTAAAGGTGGGTAAAGTTTCTTATCAGCAAAATGAAGATTTAGTTCCTTACACAGTATTAGACCAAAATATTGCACCGGGCACTGTTCTAGACCAGTCAACGCAAGTGGACTTGGTGGTGAGTATATTAGATCTACAGGATATTTTTGACCAACTCTCAAATGAAAAATGATCTCGATTAACGAATATAAAAGAAAATTAATCCACGTGTTTAATCTTATTATACCATTGAGTTATTTATATGTTTTTCCTGAGAAATGGCAGATTATAAAAGTGTTAACTAGTCTCATGATTTTATTTATTCTTACTGATATTTTTCGCCATAAGATAGGTTGGATCCAATCTCTTTTTAAGTACTTTTTTAATTCCATGTTGAGAAGTCATGAAATGGATGGGAAACTTACTGGTGCTACATGGGTGTTGATTGGCGCTGTAATAACGATTACTTTATTTTCTAAACCAATAGCCATTATTGCGCTTATTTTTATGAGCCTTGGGGACACCGCAGCAGGATTAATTGGTCTTCGATTTGGAAGACATAAAATCGGGGATAAAAGTTGGGAAGGATTTTTTGGCGGATTGATTGTTTGTATTATTATCGCTTTGAATTTTACATCTCTACCGCTGGTAGTCTCCTTGATTGGAGCAATCACAGCTATGATTATGGAATTAATACCAATTCCATTAGATGACAATTTTACAATACCACTCGGATCAGGTGCGATAATGATGATGCTCTCTACACCGATCTAATGTCCTTTTTATTTCCTTCTATCCTTTGGGGTCTTTTTGCAGTATCATTGCCCCTCATTATTCATTTTATTAGTCACCGTAATACAAAGATGGTTGATTTCTCTTCAATTCGTCATATTCAGGAACTTAAACATGAAACCATCAAAAAATTAAAAATCAGGCAGTGGTTGTTAATCATATTAAGAATGTGCATAATTGCAGCTTTAGTTCTAATGGTTTCAGGCCCAGTACAAATCAATGATTCAGCCTGGGTACCAAGTGAAAAAGAATCAACGGTGGTTATAATTATTGACAATTCAGCCAGTATGGCCGTAACAAAAGACCGTACTTCTTTTCTTGATCGGGTTAAATTGGAATTACCAAATATTTTTTCTAGTTTTGATGGATTAGTGGATTTGCAAGTTTATCAAACAACACCAGTTCGACAATTATATAAGGGGATCTTTGAAAAGGGAATTACAGTAAACATGGCCAATTGGAATATTCAACAAGCGGTTGGAGAAGATAAAATCTGGGCAGTGGTAGATTCTGTGTTAAAATCAGTTGAAGGAGTGTCAGTTAACCGGGAATGTTTTATCTTAAGTGATTTTCCCGTTGTCCCGCCTTCAAATTTTAGTACAGAATTTGATAGTTGGCGGTTTTACTGTATTGGGCAGAAAGCATTGGCTGATAATGTATCTATCACTGACATATCTGCTGTAAGCCAAATTAAACTTCCCAACCATTTGTTAAAGCTTAATACAAAAATTGAAAATATGGGCCCGATAGAGAAACGCAATATTCCTGTTGAATTATATCTTAATAAGGAACGTGTGGGTCAAATTGTATCTCATTTTCAACCCGAACGCAGCAAAGAATTTTTATTTCAGGTATATCCAGGGAAAAGCGGTGTTATTAGGGGTAAGTTGGAAATTCCTCGAGATGATTATGCGCTGGATGACCACCAGACATTTGAGCTTACAATTCCGGAGCAAATAGCTTGTAAAGTAATTGCCAACTCTCAAGAGGATTTGTTCATGCTAAGATCAATTCTGAAATCTATTAGTGGGAAAGATCGATTTCTGGATATCGAATTAAAAGTTATGGGCAGAATTGATCGGGTTTATCTGGAGGAAACTGATGTATTAATTCTTCAAGATCCAAAGTATTTATCTGCTTCAGCTATTGAATCCATGAAAAGGTTTTTAGGCGAAGGTGGTAGTATTCTTTGGTTCGCAGGAAAGAATTCAGAAAATATTGATTTAATTACATCATCTAATTTGAAACTGCCAAAATTTATCGGAAAAGTACAATTAGAAGGTGAATCATATTTTTCTGTAGAAGTGCAGGACCGTGACAACCCTATCCTGCAGGAATTAAATTTAAGAGATATTAATTCTGCCCTTCCTCAGGTTTTCATATATAATAGCGTTGAAAAACAGTCTTATCAAAAAATGATTTTGTCCCTAAATAATGGTGACCCATTTCTTATTGAAATACCTCATTCCGGAAGTCAGATTTATTATTTTACATCTCCACTGGATTTAAAATGGAATGATTTTGGAATAAAAGGGTTGCTCATTCCGTTGATTCATCGCCTGCTTATTTTGTCGGCAACCGATGAAATGAATACATCCATGGTTGAAGTCGGACAATCAAAGTATATTAAAATAAAAAAAGATCTTATCAATGAAAAATGGTCTTTAGTTACACCATCGGGGAATAGAATCCTTGTTGTACCTGATTATAATCGTGAAGCACTGATCATTAATCAAATTCATGAATTAGGGTCCTACGACGTATTTGCCGGGGATAAGTTTTATACGGCTTTTTCAACAAAACTTTCACCATTTGAAAAACCGAATCTACGTGCTCAGTCAAATCAAATTATGTCCATATTAGGTAAAAGTAGAACAGTCTGGATTAATCCCGATACAGATATAATGCAAACGATCGCTACCCAGCGCCATGGAAAAGTATTGTGGCGCTTTTTCTTAATAATTGTAATAGCATTATTTATGTTTGAATCATATTTAAGCCGTCCAAGACCCGATGCGCTAAAAGTTTAACCATGATTGATAATTCTAATACCAAATCAAAAGAAAAAGCTCTTCTAATAGGAGTGGTTCATGGTGAATTGGATGAAAAAATAGTAAAAGATCATCTTGATGAATTATGTCTTTTGGCTATCACTGCTGGTGCTGAGGTTGTTGGTAATATCACACAAAAATTATCACGAATTAATCCATCTTTTTTCATTGGTACTGGTAAAGCAGAACAAATCATCAGCCAGGCTGAAGAATTAGGCGTTTCTTTAATTATTTTTGATGATGAGCTCAGCCCGGCACAAGTAAAAAATTATAGTAACCTAGAGAAGGATATAAAGGTTATAGATCGGAGTGCCCTTATTTTGGATATTTTCAGACAACATGCACAAACTAAGGAGGCCCAGACCCAAGTTGAATTAGCCCAGTTGGAATATATGCTGCCCCGATTATCCAAGGCCTGGAGTCATTTAGAACGCCAAATGGGTGGAATAGGTACACGTGCAGGTGCAGGTGAAACTCAAATTGAGGTGGATCGCCGTCTGATTAGAACACGTATTGCGAAATTAAAACGTGATCTAATAAAAATTGAGAAGGAACGTGAAACACAAAGTAAAAGACGTAGAAATGAATTTAAAGTTGCTCTGGTTGGGTATACCAATGCAGGAAAATCGACACTAATGAATGCAATTTCAGGCGCCAATGTTTTTGTTGAGGATAAACTTTTTGCAACTTTGGATACAACCATCCGATCGGTTGAATTAAACACTGCGCATAAGATTCTTCTTAGTGATACTGTTGGATTTGTACGAAAATTACCCCATCATTTAGTTGCCACTTTCAAAAGTACTTTAAAAGAAGTTGTTGATGCAGATTTAATTCTCCTGGTTATAGATGCATCATCAACACAAGTTGTGGATCACTATAATACAATTATAGAAGTTTTAAAAGAACTTGGGGCTGAAAGACATCAAACGGTTGTTGTAATGAATAAAATTGATAGAGAAAATGCTTCAAAACAATTGAACTTTTTAAAGCGAAAATTTCCCGCAGGGATTTATTTATCTGCCTTAAATAATTTACGAATTAATAAACTTACCCAGAAGATTGTTGATGTAATGGATAAAAATTTTCAGACTATTGATCTTCTTTTTTCGTACAAGGAAGCAAAGGAAATGGCCCTTGCGCAAAAAGGGGTGGATGTTTTGGAGCGGAAGTATGAAGATGATTGTGTACGGCTAAAAGTGAAAGCCTCCCGCTGGCGAATCAACCAAATTCAAGCGGAATTAAATAAGTAAAAACCCCCGTAAAATCGGGGGTTTTTCTTTTATTACTTCAGAATTGATTTCAAGGATCCGTAAAACACGGTAGAGGTCCCTGGCACCAGCAAACTTCCTTTATCCCAATAAAATCAGGAAAGGCCTGTTTTTTGGCTTCAGAGGATGATCTCTAGGATAGATAATTGAAGATCCTGAAATTCAGAGACTGAAGCAAAAAATCTTAAATAGTTGTTAGAGTTTACAGTTATTATTTTATTACGTTCAAGAAAACCTCGAATTAAAAATTATTTTTGGATTATTGGGCTTGCCTTCAAATTGAAGTTAAATTCCACGAATGTTTAAGCTAAAACTTCACTGGCAGGTTTTTATTGCAATGGCTCTGGGCATATTATTCGCACTCATTTTGGGCGAAAAATCAACAGTGGTAACACCCCTTGGAACTATTTTCATGCGCCTGCTAAAAATGATCATTGTTCCTCTAATTATTTTTTCTATCACCAGCGGTGTTGCAAGTCTCGGTGATAGCAAAACCCTTGGTAGGATGGGCGCCAAGACCTTTGGGTATTATTTTTTAACATCCATTTTGGCTATTATAACTGGACTGATGCTGACCAACATCATAAAACCAGGAGTTGGAGTTGAATTTTCAGGTATGGGCGGAGATTTTGATCCAGCATCATTAAATAAACCTGATTCCTTAGCAGGAATATTGATACGAATGATACCTCTGAACCCTATCAAAGCTATGGCTGATGGTGATATGCTGGGTATTATATTTTGGTCTATTTTATTTGGTTTTTCTATTACCCGGCTTTCTGGGAAACCGCAGGAATTTTTTATTAATTTTTTTGCATATGGATTTAAAGCAATGATGAAACTGACGCAAGGAATCATTGCACTTCTTCCCATTGGTGTATTTGGTCTAATTACCACGGCAGTTGCAAATTCAGGAATAGATGTTTTTAAGGCGGTGGGTAAATATATTATTACCATATCTATCGGCCTTTCTATCCATTTTTTGGTTATTCTACCGCTGGTATTTTTTATTTTCACCAAAATCAATCCTTTGAAACATTGGAAGGCTATGGCTTCCGCTTTTGCCACCGCATTTTCAACCAGTTCATCTGGTGCTACACTACCAGTAACAATTGATTGCATTGAAAATAATGTAGGTGTTTCGAATCGTACCACCAGCTTTGTACTTCCTTTGGGAGCAACAATTAATATGGATGGGACTGCACTTTACGAATGTGCTGGTGTTCTATTCATTTCACAGGCACTGGGGATTGATCTATCTATTTCACAACAGGTCGTGGTTGTCATGACCGCTTTTCTGGCTTCTGTGGGTGCAGCTGCGGTTCCTTCTGCAGGACTGGTAATGATCTTTATTGTACTAGGTGCTGTAGGTCTCGGAGATCACCCTGGCGCTGGAGTAATCGTGGGTACCATGCTGGCCGTGGATCGACCTCTGGACATGTACCGTACCATGGTGAACGTGGCTAGCGATAGCATCGGAGCTGTGATAGTAGCAAAAAGCGAAGGTGAATCCAACTTATATCCAAATAATTAGATATAGAAGTTTTGTCAGGCTTTATTGAGAATCCGTGTGGGATTTCTTTCCTTTTTTAATGTCTATATATTTTTTATAGTAAGCATCACCAACAGAAGAAAAAAAATCAAATAATCTATTTTTAGGTTCACCTTTTTCGCGTGCACGGTGAATCATAGTTTGTGTAGCAGTATCCATTAAGTCTTGAATATGGGCAAATAATTCGCCAACTCGTTTCGAGAATGATTTATTCATTAATGAATTCGATAGCCTGTTTAATATCCGTTGTGGGTATTTTACAGGCAAAATCTTGGCAGACATAAAAAGTTGTTTTATTATCAATCGTTTGTTGAGTAGCGGTCCATTTAGCTAAAGGCGAAAGTTCACGTTCTGTATCATCAATATTTTTAAAGAGCAGTACCTTATTTGGATTGTATGTTGATTTAATTTTATCTAGGGCAGCCCATGTTTCAGGATCTTTTCCTGATCCCACGATGACGATCTCTTTTGGATGGTCTGATTCAAACAAAAAAGCGGTCACCATTGATGTAAAGCCAGTAGGTGCTCTTTCAATTTCGTTTGAAAATACATTAAATGTTTTATCGGCCATTTCTGCCCATTTTACATCTCCAGTAATGCGCGTTAATTTGAGCAGGTTCATAGCGGCGATGGAATTACCTGAAGGAATTGCTCCATCATATCCTGTAATGGACCGAACAATTAATGCTTCTGTTTTATCACTGCCTAAATAAAAACCCCCGCTTGATTCATTCCAGAATTCGGCAACCATTATTTCGCTTAGTTGAATTGCTTTTTGGAGGTATTGAATATTAAATGTTGCTTCGTATAATTCTAATAAACTCCATACAAAAAAGGCATAATCATCCAAATGCGCATCCAACCCGGATACTCCAATTCTAAATCTCTTTTTCATTCTGCCCTTTTCGTCTATCAGGTTGTTAAAAATAAATTGGGCACTTTTTTCAGCGGCTTCAATCAATTCTTTTGAATCGAATGCCACGCCTGCTTTGGTAAATGCGGCAATCATTAATCCATTCCAGTCTGTTAGAATTTTATCATCCTTTATGGGGTGAATGCGTTTTTCACGAGCATGAAAAAGTTTCTCCCGGATGACAGACATTTTTTTCTTATCGGCCAATTCCGATGTGGATTTATTTAAATAAAAAATATTTCTTCCAGTAAATTGGCCCGTAGCTTCATCTTTATAATTTCCATCGGGTTGAAGATTAAATACATGTTGCGCATATCTAGCATCTTCACCTTCCAAAATTGAATTTAATTCTTCAATTTTCCATAAATAAAAAAGACCTTCTTCACCTTCACTATCTGCATCCTCTGCTGAATAAAATCCACCTAAAGAATGAGTCATATCTCTTTGCACGTAAGTCAATATTTCTTCTGCTGTTTTTTTATAAACCTTATTTCCGGTTAATTGAAAGGCTTCTGTATATGCCATGGCAAGCATTGCCTGATCATAAAGCATTTTTTCAAAGTGAGGTACCAGCCATTCCGCATCGGTAGAATACCGGTGAAAACCAAACCCCACATGATCAAAAATGCCACCCATACGCATTTCTTGTAGGGTTTTTTCAACCATCATTAAAGATGTTTTATCACCAGTCATATGATGAAAACGCAACAGAAAAATTAGATTATGAGGTGAAGGGAATTTTGGTCTCGTTCCAAATCCGCCATGGTCTTTATCAAATTGATTTACAAATTGAGAATAAGTATCCTGTAATATGGATTCATTTAGGGCATCGCCTAATCTCTTTGTATTAGAGCTAATTAAAAATTCATGTATTTTATTCGCAGACTTTACTAATTCATCATGTCGATTTTTCCATGCATCAGCAATGGAGGGTAGAAGTTCCATCATGCCTGGCCGTCCTAATCGACCGCTTTTAGGGAAATAAGTTCCAGCAAAGAAGGGCTCTTTTTTAGGCGTCATGATAATGGTCAGAGGCCAACCACCGCGGCCAGTCATGGCCTGACAAACAGACATATATACATGATCCACTTCGGGCATTTCTTCACGATCCACTTTAATAGAAATAAAATTTTCATTCAAAAGTTCGGCTACTTGTTCATCTTCAAATGATTCATGCTCCATAACGTGACACCAGTGGCAGGTAGAATATCCGATGGAAAGAAAAATGGGACGGCTTAACTCAGCTGCTTTGTCAAACGCTTCTTGTCCCCATGGATACCAATCTACTGGATTATATTGGTGTTGCAATAGGTAGGGGCTCGACTCTTTGGCCAGACGATTCACGTGTTTTCCCTTTTGATTTGAATCAATTTCATTGGATTGGCTCAATAAAAATGAGACCAATCCAAAAAATATCACAAAAGAAGTTAATTGTTTATGTATCATGGCTGCTCTTGGAAATCGCACAGTGTGAAATTAATTTCAGCGACTCAAGTTAACCAAGACAGAAGCAAAACATGATTCATTTAGTTGTCATCCTCCTATATTTATTTACATTAATTGGAATTGGGCTTTATAAAGCCAAAAAAATTAAAACCCAGTCCGATTTCGCAGTCGCAGGTAGATCTTTAACACCTTGGATCCTCGTAGGTACCATGTTGGCCACTTGGATGGGAACAGGCTCTATCCTTGGAAATGCCGGAAAAACTTATGATACTGGTATGGCCGCCCTTATTCTGCCTTTGGGTAGTATTATCGGTATTATCCTCCTGACAAAAATTGCAGGAAAAGTCAGATCATTTGAAAAGTTTACCGTTCCTGAAATTTTGGGTGATCGATATGGATCCTCTGCACGATTACTCTCTGTAATTGCACTTGTGATTGCCTATATGGTTATTGTCAGTTATCAGTATAATGCTGGTGGTGCTGTACTGAAAACGATACTAACAGATCCAGGTGGAAATTCGTTAATCAGTGTGGAAACCGGAACGATCATAGCAGCCATTTTTATTATTGCGTATACCATGCTGGCCGGGCTGGTCAGTGTTGCTTATACGGATGTCGCCAATGGAATCATTATTCTTTTTTCATTCATCATAGCCATTCCGATTTTTCTTGCTGAAGCAGGAGGTTTATCGGGGATGGCTGCTTCATTTGATGCCATGGGAAAACCAGATCACATGAATTTCTGGGGTGTGTATTCCACTATGGATATCATCAATTTTTGCCTTCCACCCTTTTTGTTGATCATGGGTGATGCCAATATGTATCAAAGGTTTTTTGCCAGCAAGGATGCCGAAGGTGCAAAATCAGCCACCAAAGTTTTGATCTTTGCGGTTGCACTAGCCGAATTAATGATTATTATTTCTGCTTGGATTGTATCAAGTATGATCCCTGACGCAGAAGTAGGTAAGTACGTGTTAATCTATGCTGCCCATAAATTTTTACCGACCTTTTTGGGTGCAATTATGATGACCACGATTGTTGGTATTATTATTTCCACAGCAGATAGTTATTTGCTTGTACCAGCCACAACCCTTATGCGGGACATATACCTTAATTATATAAATCCAAATGAGGATGAAAAGAAAATTGTTTTTTTAAGCCGTGTATTGGTGCTCATTTTAGGAATCGTTGCCTATATCGTTTCATTGGGATTTGCCAAATCAGCGGGATTTTTCGAACGTGCTCTTTATGCTTATACGATCTACGGTGCAGCGATTACGCCAAGCTTGGTGGCAGCCTTATTTTGGAAAGGCGCTACAAAGCAGGGGGCGATTGCCTCCATTCTAACTGGTACGGTAACCACATTATTATGGAAAGAAGCTGGTTTTATCCGCAATATTATTCCGGCAAATGTTTATAACAATATGGATGAAGTTTTACCAGCAATTACCTTATCGGTGGTTTCACTGGTGGTGGTTAGTCTATTAACAAAAAAAAATTAAGTACGTGTTATTAGAGGCGGGTTGTTTTTTAAAGGAGAAGATTTTTCTGCAATTAAATCCCGGCGGTAATATTCAAACGATTTACCGGTTCCCTGCCAATTATCGATCCGGTTTACGATTTTTATGTCTCCAGTAAATCGGGCCGATATACCGTTAGCTACATGACCGGTAATATGTTCGGTTTGTTTCCTTTTCTTGGCCCAGCTGAGAAAAACACGTTTCAGCATTTTTGCATATCCATTTCCTTTATATTCTGACTGAATGACAAAAGCGTAGGTGTAAAGTGTATTACCTTTTCCAAAATTTTCATCCAGTTGTGCCCAGGATTCGAGGCTTAATTCCTCAATTGGCACACCGATAATATATCCGATAATTTTATTTCTATAGCAGGCAATAAAAGGCAAGGATCCGGATTTATTAAAATATTTTTGGATCGTTGATTTAGTAAGGATCGCTTTTTCGCCATATTCTTTCACGAGCGATTTTGAAATTTCAATCAGTTGAGGATAATCAGCTTCACCAACACGCTCGAGCAATTCAATCTGAAATACACCGCTTGAGGCAATCACACGGGATCGGGATTTCTGAGAAGTGGAAAATGAAAGTTGTTCCATTACAGTTGAATTTAATGGGAGTTAACTATTTGTTTCATCATAGATACATTCCTTTTTTGTGTTCATACCATGACAAAGTAAATTCTGGACCTATGAAATCATTTAATGTTCGACTTTCAGAGATTATAAAGGTAAAAAAGAGTCATCTTTGCGTCGGATTGGATATAACTCCAGAGAGGTTGAGCACAACCAGTTCTTCCTTAGATGATCTTAAGACACACACCTTTCGTGTGATTGATGCTACGCGGGATTTAGTTGCTGCATACAAACCTAACCTGGCTTTTTTTGAAAGGTGGGGGAGCCCCGGTTACCAATGGTTAGAAGAAACCATGGATTATTTTGATAATGATGTGGTCATTATCGGTGATGCAAAACGTGGGGATATTGGCAATACTGCCAAGCAATATGCGAAAAGTATTTTTGATCATTTTGGATTTGATGCCGTTACATTAAGTCCATATATGGGTCGGGATTCGATTACACCATTTACTGAAATACCGGAAAAGGGTGCATTTATTCTTTGTCGAACGTCAAATCCTTCTGCTATTGATTTACAGTCACTTTCTACTGGAAAAGAATTATTATTTGATAAAATAGCAAAACTGGCAGTGCAGTGGAATCAAAATAATAATGTGGGTTTGGTGGTCGGCGCAACATCGCCGGAGGAAATCATCCGAGTCCGGGGGAATGCGCCTGGATTGCCATTTTTAATACCAGGTATCGGTGCACAAGGCGGCGATTTAACAAAAAGTATGATCGATGGAAATACAGATGGTGTTGCCCTTATCAATGTATCAAGAAGTATCAGTTTTGCCGGAGATTTAAGCAAGTCGGCAATTCGAGATGCTGCACAGGGTTATGTAAATACAATGAGAGATTTAATGCATGGGTCATGATAAATATATAAATATTTTTCGAGAAACAGGCGCACTGCTTGAAGGCCATTTCATCCTGACATCAGGTCGTCATAGTCCAACTTATTTTCAATGTGCCAAAGTACTGCAATACCCTGAACACCTGGCTCAATTTACTGAAAAAATCGCAGGTCATTTTGAACAGTCAGAAATTGATACCGTAATTTCACCAGCTATCGGCGGTATTGTTATTGGAACAAATGTTGGTTGCGCCATGGGGAAGAGAACTATTTTTGCTGAGCGTGAAAACGGTGAAATGACCTTACGCCGTGGATTTGCTATCGTACCTGGTGAAAAAGTTTTGGTGGTGGAGGATGTAATTACCACGGGAGGCTCTGTAAAGGAAGTGATGCATTTGGTGGAAAAATCTGGTGGTATAATTATTGGTTTAGCAATTATTGTAGATCGAAGTAACGGATCTGTTATTTTACACGATAATCAATTTTCTTTAGTATCGATGGAAGCAGTTAGTTATGACGAAAATGATATCCCGGAATCATTGGCGGAAATTCCAACCACGAAACCCGGGAGCAGGAGTATAAGTAAGTGAAAAAATTAATCACGTTAATATTAATTGGGGTTTTATTTATGAGTTGTTCGAAAGAGAAGGATGTTGCTGTTATTTCTACGCAATTTGGTGATATGGTAGTTGAATTCTACCCGGAAACAGCACCCAAGCATGTAGAGAGTTTTACCATACTTGCAAAGGAAGGATATTTTGATGGAACTACATTTCACCGTGTGATTCCAGGTTTTGTTATTCAAGGCGGTGACCCTAATTCAAAAGATACGAACCGTTTGAATGATGGCACTGGCGGACGTGCAGGCAATTTTTTTGGTATCGGACGAGAAAATGATCCTGATACCTGGATGATTCCGGCTGAATTCAATGATAAATTACATTTGAAAGGGACTCTTTCAATGGCTCGAGGGCCAGACCCTAACAGTGCATCAAGCCAATTCTTTGTTTGTCACGCTTCTAGACCTGATCTTGACGGAAAGTATACGGTTTTTGGACAAGTTATTAAAGGCTTGGAAGTGATTGATCAAATTATCAATGTAAATACACCTGGAAAAGAAAATCGAGGTTACCAAGGTCCGGATGTTCATAACCCATTTGAAAAAGTGGAAATGACCATAAAGATTATGAAACACAGTGAGGCGATGAAGGGTTAAATGTCAGGGCCAATAATAGGCCTTGCTTTAGGGGGCGGCGGTGCAAGGGGTGCAGCCCATGTTGGTGCACTTCAAGTACTGCATAATAATCAAATTCCAATTCACCAAATTGCCGGGACAAGTATCGGCAGTGTTGTAGGCGCCATGTATGCGGCGACCCTTGACCCACAATGGATTGAGAACAGGTTCAAGGAATTTATCGATAGTGAAGAATTTAGGGCGCTAGGGATAAAGCATCTGATTGATCGACCCTCATCCTCTAGTTCTGCTTTTAATCAGATTGTGAAAAAGGTCAAGGATCAGATTGTATTAGCCATGTCGTTACACCAGAATTCATTTATAAAAAAAAGACGTTTAAAAGATGCCTTTAATTTTTTGATTCCAGTTGCAACCTTTGATGAATTACAGATACCACTGAAAATAATTGCTACTGATCTAAATGCATGTAAGCACGTTGTTTATGAAACGGGAGATTTGGTAGAAGCTGCCACAAGAAGTGGTTCCATACCTGGATTTGTTGAACCGACAGAAATTGATCATCAATTAATAGTCGATGGAGGAGCGAGCATGTCGCTACCTACAACGATTATTAGAAAAGAAGTTGATATATTGATTGGGATTGATATTCGTCGAAAAGGTATGAAACCTTTACAAGAAACAAACATATATGAAATTGTAATGCGGTCGTATATGATTACCTATCAAAACTTGATTAATAATTGCACAAAAGCAGCTGATGTACTGATTAGTCCTGAAGTGGAAGATTATCAATGGTCCGAATTTGGGAAATTGGATTATTTTTTTAATCAAGGATTTACAGCATGTGAAAATTCAATGTCCTTAATTAGACAGGAAATAAAGCACAAATCAAGCCTAAAATACCGTTTGAAACAATGGTTTGGTCACCAAAATTAAAATACTTATGTTCGCCCCGATTTGAGATGCTGAATAAATCAAAAAATATTATTTTTCTTAGTCTATTCTTCCTGACTAGTCTATGGGCACAGTTTGACACTCCGGTCACACTCTCGGCAAAAGCTGAAGAAGGTGCTCGAGCTGGAGAAGTTGTCGATATTGTTGTTACTGCTACCATGGACGAAGAATGGAAAATATATGCCTTAAGGGATCAGGGTAAAGGTCCCGTTGCCAGTCGGGTAATTGTTGACGGTGACGCAATTGCGGAAGCAGGTATGGTATTAGAAGAAGAGCCGATTGAAAAATATGACGATGGATTTGAAACCAATACGCGCACTCATGAAGGCGGTGCGATTTTCACGGCTCCAGTCTTAATAAAATCAGATCTTAAACCAGGTAAATATGAACTTTCGGTAGGCGTTCTTTATCAGGTTTGCAATGCTTCTCTTTGTTATCCTCCCAAGGAAGAATTTTTAACTGTTGCATTGAATGTTGATGCCGGCGCTACAAGAGAAAATCGAACAGAAATGATTGCCGCAGTGAAAGAATTCGATGATTTTGGAGATATAAATTTAGATGCAGAGATTGAAAAAGGATTTATCTCATTTATTGTATTATCTATTACTATGGGATTTCTGGCTTTATTGACACCCTGTGTGTTCCCTATGATACCAATTACCGTTTCCTTTTTCACCCATCAGGGAGAAAAAGGTGAGGGGAAACCGGTCAATAATGCCATCATATATACATTGGGAATTATTGCCACTTTTTCTATTCTTGGATTTATTCTGGCGATCACCCTTGGCGCATCCGGCGCAAACCAATTAGCTGCTAATCCGTGGGTGAATTTATTTATTGCTGCTTTATTCATTTATTTTGCCCTGTCTCTTTTTGGGATGTACGAGATTCAATTACCAGAAAAACTGCGCAATCTTTCATTGAATCAGGAAGGCCGTGGTGGCGTAATCGGTACGCTTTTTATGGCTGTCACTTTTACCCTCACAAGTTTTACATGCACAGTGCAATTTGTAGGACTGCTGTTGGTGGCTGCATCCCATGGACAATGGTTCTGGCCCATGATCGGAATGATCGCTTTCAGCGCCGCCTTTGCATTGCCATTTTTCTTTTTAGCTCTTTTTCCTCAATATTTGGCCAAAATGCCTAAATCTGGCGGGTGGCTAAATTCAGTAAAAGTAGTTTTGGGCTTTTTAGAAATGGCAGCAGCTTTTAAATTTCTAAGCAATACGGATTTAGTTTGGAGTTGGGGGTTTTTCACACACAGCTCCGTTCTGGCTGTGTGGGCAGTGTTGATGTTATTAACCGGTGTTTATCTCCTTGGGAAAATTCAACTGCCTCACGATTCTCCATTCGCATCGATAAGTGTTCCTAGGCTGATGATAAGTACAGCATTTTTAACCTTTGGTTTATACCTGACATCTGGTCTTTTTGGCCAAAGAATCCATGGTTTGATATATTCTTATCTTCCACCGATTGTAGAAGGTGAATCTGGTGCAGTACGAACGAATGGAGCATCCATGGCGGAAGAATTCACCTGGTACAGAGATCTAGATCAGGGTCTGTCCGAAGCCAAAACTACCGGAAAACCGGTATTTATTGATTTTACTGGATATACCTGTACTAACTGCCGTTGGATGGAATCCAATGTTTTCACTAAAACAGAGGTAAAGCATCGGTTTGGTGAAATGGTGTTGGTGCAGTTGTATACAGATGGTGGACCCAATCATAGGGAAAACCAGGAGTATGAAATTAATCGATTCGGAACAGCGGCATTGCCCTATTATGTTATCTTAAGTCCTGATAACCAAGTCATAACCACTTTCCCGGGAATGACAAGAAACTTTAATGATTTTCTGGATTTTTTAGATAAAGGTTTAGCAGGTTAATTAGAAAGATGTTAAAAATGAGAATTATTTTATTCATGTCCATATTGATTGCCATCAGTTGTGGTCAAAAACAGAAAATGAAAGAAGTAAGCCGACCAAAAGATATTGTGGATAAAATGGTCAATTCCAATAAGTCTCCGAAACGTCCGGATTTTGCCATCAAGGCACCAGATTTTACACTCAAAACGGTGCAAGGCGATTTATTCACTTTAAGCGAAAATATCGGTAAAGTGATTATGCTCAATTTTTGGGGTACATGGTGTGGGCCATGCCGTCGGGAGATACCTGATTTTAATAAACTTTATTCAAAACATAAAGAGCGCGGCCTTGAAATAGTGGGTATTACCCTTACCTCCGGATCGTCAAAAGACATACTTAATTTCATGGACAACTGGGATATGGAGTATACTGTTCTCACCGATATTGACTATAATGAAACACAGATGGTTACATCAATTTATGGTCGCGCAATTGGTCAGCCTATCTATGGGGTACCGACAACATTAATTATTGATCGAGATGGATATATCGTTAAAGGGTATATTGGCCCTCGGAATGAGAAAATATTTTATGAAGACTTAAAACCTTACTTGTCTTCCTAATACTAAATTTATATACCTCGTGTCTAACATCAAATCATGACACAATAATTATCCTAACATTTACTCCAAAGGCAGATTTAACCCTATAATAGTTCAAGCAAAAATGAAATCTTTTACTATCGTCTTGCTTTTAAATGTGACCACACTATTTGCCAGTGAATACTGGCAGCAATTTGTCCAATATAAAATGAATGTAAGGCTGGATACGTTCGAGCACACCATTGGCGGTCATTCAACCATTACGTATGTCAATAATTCTCCGGATACATTATACCATTTTTATCTCAATTTGTATGCGAATGCCTTCCAGGAAGGAACAGTGAAACATCGAGAATATTTGGCAGGTTTAGGCCGAGCTAGTAGAGGATCAAGGTTTAAAAAGGGAATGAAACCATATTTGAGTAAATATGATATAAACAATTTCAAGATTAATAAAAAAGGGGTCATATTAGCAGATTCATTTCAAATTGATGATACCATTCTTTCTGCAAAATTAAAGAATGGATTAGCGCCTAATGAATCAATGGATATTAATTTGGACTGGGTACAACATGTAGGAGAATTTTCTGAACGTGCAGGGCGAATTGGAAAACAATACAATTTTGCTCAGTGGTATCCGCGAGTTGTAGTCTATGATGAAAATGGATGGTTCAATGAGCCATTCCATGCAGAGGGCGAATTCTATGGAGAATTCGGCACCTATGATGTGACCATGGATGTCCCTCAAGGATATATCATTGGTTCCACAGGAACAGTTACTTCCGGTGATCCTGGATGGGAAGAAGTTCGTGTAGATACAAGTCAAAATTTTTCTGAATGGCTTAAAAAATTCAAGACCAATCGATTGAAGTACAACGAAGATGAAAGGCGAGTGGTCTCTTTTTATGCGGAAAATGTCCATGATTTTGCCTGGGTAACGACACCTGATTTTGTTTATGAAAGTGGCCAATGGAATGGAATTGCTGTTCATGCCTTGTTCAATCAAAAAAATGGTCGAAAGTGGACCAAAAAAGCTGTAGAACGAACTGAAAGAGCAATAGATTGGTTGAGTACAAAGTTTGGTATGTATCCGTACCCACAAGTGACTAATACAGATCGACTAGCTGGTGGTGGAATGGAATATCCAATGCTGGTAATGAATGGGAGTGAATCGGAAGGGCTAATTCTTCACGAAGGAGGCCATATATGGTTTTATGGTATTCTGGCTAATAATGAGGTCAGAGAAGCCTGGATGGATGAAGGATTTACTTCTTTTCAAACAAGGTGGTATATGATGGATCGATATGGTGATCAAGGTTTTGATTTATCTACTAGTCGTTATAAAGATTGGCAAAAGAAATATTGGCGATTTAATAATAGTCTAGGCAGTTCTCAATGGGGTATGATTGCTTTCATGGCAAGTGGCCAGGATGAACCAATTAGCCGTTCAACATATATGTTTAAGGTTAGTCGTGCTGCCGGCGCCAATGCATATACGAAGCCATCTCTCATGTTAGATGAATTAAAATATGTGCTGGGTGAAGAAACTTTTACTAAGGGAATGCAGGAATATTACCGGCGGTGGCATTTGAAACATACGAATGAAAGGCGTTTTATTGATGCCATGGAAGATGTAAGTGGAGAGAACTTAGATTGGTTCTTTCGGCCTTGGCTTCATGATACAAGAATATTGGATTACGGGATTAAAGGTTGGGAGAAGGAACGTCAATCAGATGGTTCATGGAATGTAAAATTAAATATTGTTCGTTATGGGAATCGAGATCTGCCTCAATTAGTGGAAACTACCTTAGAAGATGGTACAACTCATAGAATTTGGTGGAAAAATCATAAGTTTCGCACAACTGATGCGTTTACCTATAATGTGGCTAGTGAACCCAAATTAGCCACTTTAGATCCTGATGCCCAATCGATGGATATTGATTTTAGAAATAATTTTACTGGAAAAATGCCCAAAGAAAAATTATTTTACCGTCCAGGCATGCGCTATCAACCCCGAAATCGATTTTTACGGCAATGGTATCCCATGGTCCATTATCTTGAGAAAGATGGTTATATGCCAGGTTTTAGAAATATAAGGAGCTATGGTCTTTTACAAGAAATAACGACAGATATCAATGTGGGCACTGAAACTGGAAAAATATTCTGGAAAATTTCCGGTTGGAACCGAAACCTTTTTAAAGGAATGGGGAAAAAGAATTTTTATATCTATAACTTGGGTGGGGTAAGTGGTTTCGGAATCTCATCCTTAAAGCAGCTAAATCCTACAAATCCCAATGGAAATATATGGTCACTAACATCCGGAGTTTCTGTAACAAAAACAACAGATACAAGTCGTACTAATTTATTTGATACAGGTCTTTTAACAGTGTTTACAATGAAAATGACTAGCTCTAGAAGTCAAATAATGTTTGATTTTTCCCCTCGTGGTATTTCTGATTGGTCCTTTACGCGACTCACTTTAATAGATAAATATGAAAAGAGGAAAAGTTTATTTGGTTTACGAATCCAAGATATCTTAGGATATATTTGGACTGATTCCAAAGGAGTGCCTGCTCAAGAGCGCTTCACTATTGAAGGTGCCGGTTCTGGCACAACGTATGAAAAAGCCTATCTTAGGGATGCAACCAGTTTTTACGGAAATATAGATTTGCGTAATCGTTACCATTTGCCAGGCGATGCTAATCTTCGGGCATTTGGTAACCAAGGGTTCATAGGTGTGGAGAAAATATTTGCTATAACCCTTGAAGGATTTATATACAAAAAACTTGGTGCAATTAATTTAGAACTTGCAGCATTTTTTGATGAAGGAATTCTTTCAGGATCGAAGTTTGTTTTAAATGATAAGGGATTTAAAGATACCCGTCTAGTGGATTACGGCATTGGTTTGAGATTATCTACAAATGTCTTTGGTCAACCCCTTTATTTAAGAATTGATAAGCCTTTTAAAGCCACTATTGATGGCAAATCAATTGAAGAAATGAATGACTGGGTATTTAGTTTTCAAAAAAGTATTTGATTTGGAACATTGATTATTAAACTGCATTAAATTGAATATCATAAGATAGAAGGAAATGATGAAAAAATTATTATTAATAGTCATTATGATCGGCTATGTTGTTGCCCAGAATACCGTTTTAAAACAATTTAGCGATCAATTTGCCGACATAGCCGAAAAGGCTAATCCGGCCGTTGTCACGATTTTTACGGAAAAGAATATTGACTTGAGTCAATATCATCGGAATGCACCCCAGGATAATGATTTATTCCGGTTTTTCTTCCAACAACCACAACGTGAATTCAAATCTACTGCCCTTGGTTCTGGCGTAATTGTGGATGCCAGGAAAGGGTATATCATTACAAATAACCATGTGGTGGAAGACATGGATGAAATTACAGTGCGACTATTGGATAAAACGGAGTATGATGCATCGATTATTGGTCGGGATCCCAAATCTGATCTGGCTGTACTGCAAATTGACGCTCGTGGCATCACTGACCTCGAATTTGGTGATTCAGATGCATTAAGAGTTGGTGAATGGGTGATTGCTGTAGGAAGCCCCTTTTCTGCCAATTTAAGCCATACTGTAACAGCTGGAATCGTTTCTGCCAAAGGCCGGGGGAATATCATTCAGGGTGATATATACGAAGATTTTATTCAAACTGACGCGGCCATTAACCCTGGCAACAGCGGTGGCGCATTATTAAATGCCGATGGCGATCTAGTTGGAATTAATACAGCCATTTATACGAACAGTTTTGATCGAAGCAATAAGGGGGTTGGTTTTGCTATACCTGCTAATATGGTGAAAAGGGTTATGTCTGATTTGCTCGACCATGGTAAAGTGCTTCGTTCGTGGATTGGTGTTTCCATTCAACCCATTGATGAAACCTCTGCCAGAGCATTGGGTCTGAAAACCAGAAGAGGCGCGTTGGTAGCCGATGTGGTCGTTGATGGCCCCGCGAAAAAAGCTGGCGTTGAAACAGGGGATGTCATTGTGCAATTTGAAGATGTAAAGGTGAATAATGTTGATCATCTCCGCAATACCGTGTCTGCATCAAAGCCAAATCAGAACTATGAACTCGTGATTATCCGTGATGGCCGCAAGAAAACGTTGAAAGTACGGCTGGAAGAAATGCCTGAAGATGATGTGCTATATGCATCCAGCAGACCAGCCCAAACAAATGAATTGGGGTTGGAGATTTCAGCGCTTACAAGGCGACTAATGAGAGAATATGATATTAACAGTCGTGAAGAAGGGGTCATTGTGACTGAGGTTGCTGAAGGTAGCATTGCTGATGAAGCAGGAATTCGGATTGGGGATCTCATTACGAGAGTAGGGACTAAAAAGTGTAATTCACCCGAAGAATTTACAGCCCTGGTCAAAGAAACGCGCAAACGGGACATGGTTATGCTCCATTTGAAAAGGGAGGGAGTTGCACGCTATATGACCCTTGAACTGGAAGATTAATTATTCATTAAATCTAATTTTGAAAAAGGCGATGGTAACATCGCCTTTTTTTATTATGGTTTCTGCTTTGTTTGTGGAAGAGGTAAAGACTAATTTTTGCACCCCCAAAACGGGCCGTAAAACAGAATCATGATCCAGCGTATCAATCCACAAGCAGATTTTATTGCTATTGAGCATAAAATTCTTGATTTTTGGGAAAAAAATAATATTTTTCAAAAAAGGCGTGAAGCTAATGCAGGCCAACCCAAATGGTCTTTTATCGATGGTCCTATCACCGCCAACAATCCAATGGGTGTTCACCACGCCTGGGGGCGCACCTTAAAAGACCTGTATAACCGTTATAAGGCAATGGACGGCCATGAACTCCGCTACCAGCAGGGTTTTGATTGTCAGGGATTATGGGTTGAAGTGGAAGTTGAAAAAGAATTGGGATTTAAATCCAAGCGGGAAGTGGAAGAATTTGGTATTGAGAAGTTTGTCAATATGTGCAAGGAGCGTGTTGATAAATTTTCCGGTATTCAGACCGAACAGTCCAAACGCCTCGGTTACTGGATGGATTGGGATAATTCTTATTTTACCATGTCCGATGAAAATAATTATACGATTTGGGGGTTCCTTAAAAAATTACATGAAAAAGGTAAAATCTATCGCGGTTCTGATGTCGTACCATGGTCCGGAAGGTCAGGTACCTCCTATTCGCAAATGGAAATTATCGAAGGCAGAAAGCTTGTATCCCATAAAGCTGTGTTTGTCCGTTTTGCGCTTCGAGATAAGGAAAATGAGTATTTATTAATCTGGACTACCACACCATGGACATTGACGTCCAACGTAATCGCTGGGGTCAACGGGAACTTGGATTATATAAAATTACAGGCCGCTGATGGGTCTATTTATTATTTTGCTCAAGAAAATCTCGAGTTCCAACGTCTAGATAAACAATTCAAAGAAAAGAAACAATGGATTGAAGGTGTCCCAAAACTCAAAACGATAGAACAAATATTTAAAGAACATGGCGGCTATAAAGTTTTGGGAACAATCAAAGGATCAGAGATGGTGGGATGGGCCTATGATGGTCCTTACGATCATTTTAATGCTCAATCAGAGCTGGGTGGTTTCCCTATAGTGGATGAAAAATTAAAAGCACAGGGTTTATGCGGAAAATCTCAACATCAAGTGATTGATCCTGGCAAAGATGGCATGGGGAATGATATTGTTGTGGGCGGTGAAGGGACAGGTATTGTTCACATGGCTCCTGGCTGCGGTGATATTGATAATAAAATTGGTCAAAAATTAGGTATGGTCAGTATCGCCCCGCTCGATGAAGAGTCAAAATTCACGGGTAATTTTGGTTGGTTGTCTGGCAAAAGTGCTACTGATGAAAAAACTGTTCAGGCAATTATTGATGACCTTAAAGAAAGGGACCTATTGGTTTATGTGGAAGACTATCCTCATGTTTATCCACATTGCTGGCGTTCTGGCGATGAATTGGTTTTTCGCCTAGTTGATGAATGGTACATCAACATGGATTGGCGGGATGAAATTAAAAAAATTGTGGAAGAAATCAATTGGATCCCAGAATGGGGTCGGGAACGAGAGCATGAATGGCTAGATAATATGGGCGATTGGATGATATCTAAAAAACGGTTTTGGGGATTGGCGCTACCCATATGGACTTTTGATGATGATACCTATTACGTAGTTGGTTCGAAAGAAGAATTGAAAACATTGGCTGTGGAAGGCTGGGATGAATTTGAAGGGCATAGCCCTCATAGGCCATGGATTGATAAAGTAAAGATTAAGCACCCGGATTCAGGTTTGATCGGTGCACGGGTCGAAGATGTAGGCAATCCTTGGCTGGATGCGGGTATTGTACCATTTTCTACACTTGGCTATCATGAAGATAAAGATTATTGGGAAGAATGGTTCCCTGGAGATTTTGTAACTGAATCTTTCCCTGGACAATTCAGAAACTGGTTTTATTCATTATTGGCAATGTCTGCTTTGCTTGAGGGTAAAGCACCATTTAAAACATTACTTGGGCACGCGCTTGTAAAGGATGAGACCGGTCGGGAAATGCATAAATCCTGGGGAAATACAATCTGGTTTGATGATGCAGCAGAAAAAATGGGTGTGGATGTGATGCGGTGGATGTATGCTGCACAGAATCCGGAACATAATTTACTGTTTGGTTATAGCCACGGTAGTGAAGTCCGCAAAAAACTAATTCAGCTTTGGAATTCCTATTCTTTCTTTGCTACATATGCCGCTGTGGATGAGTTCGATCCAAAAAAAGTAAATATCGCTGATTCTGATCTGAATATTATGGATCGCTGGGTGTTATCTAAACTTCATGCATTTATCCGAGATGCACGGCTGGCTTTGGATCAGTTTCGCTCAGATAAATTGATGAATAAATTTGAACTTTTTTTGGAAGAATTATCTAATTGGTACATTCGCCGTAGCCGTCGCCGTTTTTGGAAAAGTGAGGATGATGGTGATAAGCAAGCCGCTTATATGGTATTGCATGAAGTTTTGAACAATGTGATTAAAGTTTTGGCCCCCGTACTTCCTTTAGTTACAGAAGAAATCTACCAGAATCTTGTACGGAATTTGGATGAAACTGCACCAGAAAGTATTCACTTATGCGATTATCCCATTGCAGATGAAAACAAGATTGATACTATTCTGATGGATAAGGTTGATGCGCTTCGTCGTGTGGTTGAATTTGGACGATCCGCACGAAATAAAGCTAATCTGAAAATCCGTCAACCGTTAACCAAACTTTCTTTTAGTGTGAATGATGATGAAATTGCTGATTTTATTATGGACCAGCAAAATATTATATTGGATGAACTCAATGTAAAATCAATCAACCGAGTCCCCTCCGAATCCGATCTGCTTCGCTATCATATTAAACCAAATTTGCAGGTCCTTGGGCAAAAGTTTGGTAAGGAGATCCCAGCTATTCAAAGTTTTTTGGCTGAAAGCGACAGCCACGAAATTTTGGAGAAAATTCGATCAAAAAAGAGTTATGAATTTGATCTAAATGGCAAAAGTGTCAGCATTGGTAGGGATGATCTTTTATTCAATGCCGAATCTTTGGATGGATTTACTGCTTCTGGAGATGACCATATAACGGTAGGATTAACGACAAAATTAACAAAGAAACTGATTCAGGAAGGTATAGTAAGGGACGTAATTAGACAGGTGCAAACGATGCGGAAAAATGCTAATTTCGCGGTCGAAGATCGTATCAAAATTTATGGAATCCTCGATGGTGAAGTGGGTAAAGCAATCCGGTCTTTCGAAGAATTTTTTAAAAATGAAGTATTGGCTGTTGAACTTGTTAATGAAAATAAAACCGCTGAGTTCGCTGATCAGTTTCAGATTGGGGAGCAACAGGTTCAATTTGGCCTCGAACGTGTAAATATTTGAAAGGGATAAGAATTTTGGGGAAAAAATATACAAAGGCTAAACTGGAAAAGTTTAAAAAAGAAATTGAAGAAAAAATGGGCACAGTTTCTGAGGAAGTAGATACATTGCGCGAAGGACTTGGACCCGCAACAAATAAACATGGCGGTGTTACCCCGGATGCCATTTATAGCCTTCATATGGCGGATGCAGGTACAGATTCCCATGAGCAGGAAAAAAACTTTATGCTTATGAATCGCGGCAGTGATTACTTCAAGAACCTGAGAATTGCCCTTGAACGTATCAGGGAAGGTAGTTTTGGTATCTGCAAAATTTGTGAAGATCTGATTCCGGAGGAACGGATGATGGCAGTTCCCAGTGCTACAAAATGCGTTGATTGTAAAGAAAAAGAAAAGCTTGGGTTAGCATGAAAATATTGTTTGTGAGCGCCGTTATGGTGCTCGCAGACCAAATCTCAAAGACAGTTGTAAGAAATACAATGTCTTTATATGAATCAATTCCGGTTATACCGGAATTTTTTCATTTAACCTATGTGACCAATGATGGGATGGCATTTGGCATCAATTTTCCACTTGGCATTTATGTCTTTTCTGCCATATCCATTATTTTTACAGGATTTCTATTTTGGTATCTGTGGTCTATTAAAGATGATGAAATTGTAGTTCGCACCGGTGTTGCCTTAATACTGGCTGGTGCCATTGGAAATTTGATCGATCGTATTTTCTTGGGAGAAGTAGTTGATTTCCTTGATTTTATGATTGGCGATTTTCATTGGTATGTCTTCAATTTAGCCGATTCCTGTGTAACAGTAGGCCTGGGATTTGTACTGTATGATTCACTGATTTTAAATCGAAAAAAAGTTTCTCAAATTGAACAATAAAACAATTTCAGCCGCAGGAGGGAAAAATATCCGACTGGATATATTTATTTCTAACCAATTGACTGATCTGAGTCGATCACAGATTCAAATAATGATCCGAGACGGTCTCGTATTGGTAAATGGCAAAGAATCTAAAACGGGGTTAAAACTGGATGGAAATGAAACTATTCAATATTCTTTTCCTAATCGCACTCCGGAATTAAACCGGATTACACCAGAAGATATACCGTTGAATATTCTCCACGAGGATGAAGATATGATTGCTGTTAATAAGTCCGCTGGAATGGTTGTGCATCCGGGTGTTGGAAAAAGAAATCATACTTTGGTGAATGGACTGGCATTCCATTTTGAAACCCTGTCTGATCTCAATGGAATTCTTCGACCTGGGATCGTCCATCGATTGGATGAATATACTTCCGGTGTGATTCTGGTTGCGAAGAACAATCAATCCCATTCGAACCTGGCCGCTCAGTTTGAAAATCGTACAATTCAAAAAGAATATTTGGCTGTTACCTGGAATAACTGGAAAGAAACAGAAGGGCAAGTTGATGCTGCCATCGGGCGCATGCGTGCCGACCCCACATCGTATGTAATCAATCAAGTTGGAAAACAGGCCATTACTGACTATAAAGTCATCAATCAAGGTAAAATTTTAAGTGAAGTTGCTTTTTATCCTAAAACTGGAAGAACTCATCAAATCCGCGTACATTCCGCCAGTATGAACCATCCGATATTTGGCGATGAGAAATATGGAGGGGGTATCAATAAAGCCAAGGGATTTATTCCTGAAATTACTCGGTGCTTGAAGGAAATGTTGAACAAATTAAATCGTCATGCACTGCACGCGAGAAAAATTTCTTTTCTCCATCCCCGCACTCAAAATAAAATTGAAATTGAAGCACCAATTCCTGAAGATATGCAGCAGCTTATGGAAGGGATGAAAGTCATTCATGGATAGCCAAGGAATGGTACTAGCAGATTTTTTATCTTATCTTAAAAAGGAGCGGAGGTTTTCAGCGCATACGGTGAAAGCCTATGAATACGATTTAAATCGATTCATTTCATTTGTATGGCATAAGGACCAAACAAACATTCGCAAATTTGAAGATATTGATCGTGATTTGATCCGGCAATATTTGGGCTTTGAGTTTGATCATGGTTTTTCCAGCAAAACTGTTGCTCGACGATTGGCTGCTCTAAAATCATTTTTTAATTATTTAATGCGTTCAGAAAGAATTTCAGACAATCCTGCCATATATGTGAAATCACCAAAAATATCTCAATCTTTACCCAATTTTATTGATCATAAAGTGATTGATGCATTGATGGAAAGCCCTGACGTTTCGACTGAAATTGGCCTAAGAGATCGTGCAATATTAGAATTATTTTACAGTACGGGTATACGATTGAATGAATTAATTATGCTTGATATCGGTGCGGTCGATTCCATAAACCAAATGATAAAGGTCCATGGCAAAGGTGGCAAAGAACGGTTGATTCCCTTTGGAAATAGAGCGAAATTTTGGTTAGAGAATTACTTGAAAAACCGAGCAGTATCTTTTCATTCTGCTTCGAAAAGAACACCATTATTTGTAAATACTAAGGGTAAGCGTGTTCCCAGAAGTACCGTACAAAGAAGAATTCGTAATTATATTAAAATTGTTGCTGATGGAAAAAGACTTGGACCCCATATTTTGCGTCATTCATTTGCAACACATTTAATGGATAAAGGGGCAGACATTCGAGCGGTAAAGGATTTATTGGGACATAATAGTTTGTCATCCACGCAAGTTTACACGCACGTTCAGCCAGAAAAAATGAAAGAGATATATAAACAAGCACACCCTCATGGGAGCAAATAGGAGGAACAATGCTCGTTACTGGTAAAGAGTTAAAATTAGATGCGATCGGAATAACCGGTGTAGAAGAAGTTCATCGCAATTTATCTGTTGAAAAATTAATTGAAGAAACGGTAATCAATGGTGAAGGTGTTATTGGCCCTCGAGGTGCAACCATCGTTGATACTGGAAAGTATACTGGCCGTTCTCCTAAAGATAAATATTTCGTAAACGAACCCACTTCCACAGATAATCTGTGGTGGGGCCCCGTGAATCGTAAAGTAGATGAATCTATTTTTGATACCTTATACCAGAAGGTGATCGATTACTATAATACAGATGACGCTAAAACATACCTCTTCGATGGTTTTGCCGGTTTTGACCCAACACATAGCATCAAGGTGCGAATGATTGCCAAAAAGGCGTGGCAGGCCCATTTTGTCCATAATATGTTTATTCGTCCCGAAACAGGCCAGTTAAATGGTTTTACGCCTGATTTTACAATTATTAATGCTTCTAGCGTTTTTAATGAAGATTTTGAAAAATATGGGATGAATTCAGAGACATTCATCATTTTCCACATGGGGAAACGGTTAGCCATTATTGGGGGTACCGAATACGGCGGTGAAATGAAAAAAGGCATTTTTTCCGTTCTTCATTACATGCTTCCCTTAAAAGGGATACTATCCATGCATTGTTCGGCTAATGTGGATGATGATGGAAATAATCCAGCCATATTTTTTGGATTGAGTGGTACAGGGAAAACCACACTTTCAACGGACTCCAAGCGACCTCTGATCGGGGATGACGAACATGGTTGGTCAGAAGATGGGATCTTTAATTTTGAAGGTGGTTGTTATGCTAAAGCTATCCATCTGAACCCGGAACATGAACCAGACATCTATAATGCCATACGACATGGAGCATTACTGGAAAATGTTGTTTATGATGAGACGACCCGTGCCGTTGATTATGACGATGGGTCCAAGACGGAAAATACAAGGGTTTCCTATCCATTGGATTATATTGATAATTCTGTATTTGGAAAAGGAAAGCCAGCAGTGTCAGGCCATCCCGAAACAATCATTTTTCTGGCATGTGATGCCTACGGTGTTTTACCACCTGTAGCAAAATTAAGCCCAGACCAGGCCATGTATCACTTTATCAGCGGATATACAGCGAAAGTTGCAGGGACTGAGAGGGGTGTTACGGAACCTACGGCCACCTTCTCGCCCTGTTTCGGCGGTCCATTTCTAACTTTGCATCCGTTGAAATATGCCGCCTTACTTGGAGATAAGATAAAAAAGTATAATGTACCCGCCTTTTTAGTCAATACAGGCTGGGTAGGGGCCAATGCCAAATCCGGTGCAAAACGCATTTCACTTCCAATTACGAGAAAAATTATTCATGCAATCCTAGATGGCAGCATTAATGATTCGAATATGGAAGTTGATCCATATTTTAGAATGATGGTACCTCAGACCTTAGGTGATATCGACTCTAATCTTCTTATTCCGTCAAAGGCATGGAAAGATCAAGATGAATATCATACCACTGCAATCGAACTGGTTAAAAAGTTTCAGAAAAATTTTGAGCAGTATGATTTAGGAGATGCTGAAGTTCTAAATGCTGGTCCAGTCCTGGATCAATAATAACAGAAAATGTTGGGAAATATTTAATGGATTGATATCTATTCAATGTTTTGGAGTCTGTAATATAGAAAATGTAATTTTTGAGTTGAAAACAATAGGATTGAGAAATTAATGAGCAAATTTGTATTTACATCTGAATCAGTTTCAGAAGGGCACCCGGACAAGGTCTGTGATGCAATTTCTGATTCTATTGTGGATGGCTTTATAGCGCAGGACCCTGAATCTCATGTTGCCTGTGAAACTTTGGCAACGAAAGGAACGGTAGTTGTATCCGGTGAGGTCCGTTCCAATGGGTCTGTCGAAGTGGAAAAATTGGTTAAGAAGACATTGCGCGAAATTGGATATAATAATGAAGAATATGGCATGGATTATGAAAACGTCAAGGTAATATCTATGTTGCACGAACAGAGTTCGGAAATTGCTCAAGGGGTAGATGAAGGGACAGGGCTGCACGAAGAACAGGGCGCAGGCGATCAGGGATTAATGTTTGGTTATGCCTGCAATGAAACACCGGAACTGATGCCATTGCCTATTCACTTGTCCCATCGGTTGGTGGAGCGCTTGACTGAACTTCGCAAAGATGGTACGATCCCATGGTTACGTCCAGATGGGAAGTCCCAGGTCTCCGTTGCGTATGAAAATGGCAAACCGGTTTCCATCACAAAAGTTGTTATTGCAACCCAGCATAATAATATGTTGAACCAGTTTGGAAATGAAAAAGCTGAACACAACTTTGTGGAAAGTGAAGTGATTGAAAAAGTCATTAAGCCAGTTTTAGATAAATGCGGTTTGCCTTATGAAGAATCTTTTATTGTCAATGGTACTGGCCGGTTTGTATTTGGTGGTCCGGAAGCAGACACGGGATTAACTGGGCGTAAAATTATCGTAGATACCTACGGCGGATACGCGCCCCATGGAGGCGGTGCTTTTTCTGGAAAGGATCCGTCAAAAGTGGACCGTTCAGCTGCGTATATGGCACGTTATATTGCCAAAAATATTGTAGCGGCAGGGCTGGCGGAAAAATGTGAGGTGCAATTTTCCTACAGTATCGGTGTGGCGGAACCCACATCCTTTTATGTGAAAACATTTGGTACGAGCGAGCTTTCAGACGAAGCATTAACAGAAATTTCCGGATCTGTATTTCCACTGAAACCAGGTGGAATTATCAGCCATTTAAAGTTAAAGTATCCCCGTTATCGCTCAACGGCAGCGAATGGCCATTTTGGAAGGGAAGATGATTTATTTACCTGGGAAAAAACAGACATGGTAGATGCTTTAAAATCAGCTGTGGCCGAAAGGAATTAGTTATGACTTTAGCAGAAATGACACAAACAGATCGCTTACCTTATAAAGTTAAGGATATTTCTTTGGCTGAATGGGGCCGCAAGGAGATTACTTTGGCCGAAGCAGAAATGCCCGGACTAATGGCGATCCGTAAAGAATATGGACCTTCCAAGCCATTAAAAGGTGCCCGGATTGCAGGCTGTCTTCATATGACGATCCAAACGGCAGTGTTGATCGAATCGCTGATTGAGTTGGGTGCTGAGGTGACTTGGTCATCGTGTAATATCTTTTCTACTCAGGATCATGCGGCTGCAGCTATCGCAGCTACAGGGATTCCGGTTTATGCATGGAAGGGAATGAACGAAGAAGAATTCGACTGGTGTATTGAACAGACTTTATTTGCGTTTGAAAATGGTCAATCCTTAAATATGATCCTTGATGATGGAGGCGATCTCACTAATATGGTTCTGGATGACTTTCCGGAACTTGTTGCAGGGATTAAAGGATTATCAGAAGAAACCACTACGGGTGTACATCGTTTATATGAACGTGTCAAAGATGGGACCTTGACTATGCCTGCAATCAATGTAAATGATTCAGTGACCAAATCCAAATTTGACAATAAATATGGCTGTAAAGAATCCTTGGTTGATGCCATTCGTCGTTCTACGGATATCATGATGGCCGGGAAAGTAGCAGTGGTAGCTGGCTATGGAGATGTGGGTAAAGGATCAGCTGCTTCATTACGGGGTGCCGGCGCTCGGGTTATTATTACGGAGATTGATCCTATTTGCGCACTTCAAGCTGCTATGGATGGCTATCCTGTAAAGCGCATGGAAACAGCGATTCACGAGGCGGATATCATTGTGACAGCAACCGGGAATAAAGATATTGTTGAAGGTCAACATTTTGAGGCCATGAAGGATAAAACCATCGTATGTAATATCGGGCATTTTGATAATGAGATCGATATGGCCTGGCTAAATGAAAATCACGGCCATTCAAAAGATGAAATCAAGCCTCAGGTGGATAAGTATACAATTAATGGAAATGATATTATCGTTTTAGCAGAGGGGAGGTTGGTGAACTTGGGTTGTGCAACAGGACATCCATCCTTTGTGATGAGTAATTCATTTACAAATCAGACCTTAGCCCAAATTGAATTATGGACCAATAGTGATAATTATCAAAATGAGGTGTATGTGTTGCCTAAGCATTTAGATGAGAAGGTGGCCATGCTTCATTTGAGTAAATTGGGTGTGGAATTAACCAAGCTTAGGAAAGATCAAGCTGAGTATATCGGGGTGAAAGTGGAAGGACCATTCAAAGGAGATGCCTACCGATACTAATCCTACTTATTAATATATTGAAAAAAAGCCTCAAAATATTGGGGCTTTTTTTTATAGTAAAAATTCCTCATTTCAGGTCAACTTCTAAGACGATTCATCCGGTAGATGACCCAATTAAAATGAAAAATAAATTAAGGAATATCATTTTACTTTTTCGCAAGCGCATATCTCAAACGATGATTGCGCTTTTTTCTTTTTTCACTTTGAGCTGTGATTTTCAAAACCCCATGGCTTTTGAAATGCCGACCTGGTTTTTTGACCTATCCTTTCCTCTAGTGCAGCAGAAGTATTCCCTGGAAGGAATGATCGATAATAAACAAATTTTTCCTACGCCTGATTCACTGGGTATGCAAATCATGTTTGAAGGGATCCTGCCGGACACGTCAATTGGAGCGGATATCTTGGAGGTGGAGATCAATCAAAATATTGAATATGCACAGAATCCGGTTACGGCACCCAATTTTTCTTTTTCTATCGATACATCCATTAATCTTGCCATTCCCTTCGCCCCTGGAGGTAAACTGATCAATAATTCGGGAACAGCTTTTTCCGTTCCCCCATCCGAACCACAGACGGTAACAAAAGATGTCTGGAATGCGATCGCTTCGGCGGTTGATACCACCATTGAGATTACCATTGATCTACCAGATATTCCGGCCAACCAGTTAGCCCTATTTATTGAATCAATAGATGGCTTTGTGATCCAGACTGATGCAGGCAGTAGTATAAGCGATTTCAATACAACCATAAGCAACAATGGTCTTCCGACTAATGTAACCAATCCGACTTTATCTTTAATTACGGATATCACCTCTCCGGCTAAAACACTGGCAAACCACACCCAGGCATCGGTAGTGAAGGATGCTAGTTATTCTGAAACTACTTCATTGAGCCAGGATAGTTTAGGCGGTGCAATCCGAATGAGTATCGGGTTTGGGATTGAAAGCACAGCTAGTAACAGTGTCACAATAAGTATAGGTGACAGTGTCCAGGTGAATGTGGCGATTCGTATGCGTATTGCAGGGCTGGAGGCAGCAATCATTCAAGTAAAAAAATCTGATCTTCCCATCTCTTTACCTAAAATCAAATTTCCAACTGATATTGAGATCTATTCAGGGAAATTGAAGACAAATAGCGGCTTTGACGTGAATGAAATCAATCTATCCAACATTATCAGTACTTATCCTTTGGTTGTTGATTTTTCGATGAATTTTAAAAACTTTATTCCGCCGTCAGGGAAAGATTCAATAAAAATTGATACTGTTTTGAAAAAAGGTATGACCCTGACCAAGACATATAACTTGGATGGCTATACCTTTGTCAACCCAGCCGGGAAAGATTCTGCACTATCTGAATTAACACTTGATGTGGCTGCGACGTTGCCAGCTCAAAGCGCCAAAATTCCATTGGATGGAACAGATATGGGTGCTTTATCTTTGAAGGTTACACTACAAAAAATGCATTTTGAATCCATAGAAGCCAATATTATCCAGGAATTCCCACCGATAACGTTCACTATGGTTGGCATGCCGTTAGGTTTTTCCGGCATGGAATTTCCAGACGTAAAATTTGAAATTGAAATGCTAAATGGTATTCGTTTGCCGGTAATACTGTATTTTGACATGGTGGGAGTGAATCAAAAGGGTGATACTTTGAAAGTGAAGGCCTTATCAACCCTGGCCAGCCCCACTAGTTCAGGCGATACGAGTAAAACAATTACCCGTTTATCGCGTGATGGAACTACAACCATAAAATATAAAGCACCGTCATCTGTAACCTATTATGACAGTGCGACTGTGGCGCCAAAAAGTGGTGAAACTACGATTGTGCAACTGATGTCTTCAAATCCAGCCGTTTTCAACGTGCTTTCCCGTGCTAGAATTGATGGGCGCGGCACCCTAGAAGCCGGGATGTTCATCGGCGGTAAATATAGATTGCTGGCGCCCTTTGAGGTCATTATGGGACCCATGACATTTTTGTCCGTAACCAATACGGCCGTAAAGGAAATGGATCATGGCGACCGAAATCGAATCCGTGCAACCCTTCAGTCTGCTAGCCTGGAATTGACAGTGGAAAACAAAATACCAACTGGAGGAGAATTGGCAATGTTGATGTCAAACACTGGCTATTTCCCGTTAGATACTACCGCTGCTGCTCTTTCAGACTTTAAAGATTCCATGGTGGTGAAAAAAAATTGGGTTACTACAGATAGTGTTTATCTTGTATCCAAGTGTGATAGTTTAAATCCGATCACTGGGAATTATTTTATTTTTGATGTGATGGATGATTTTTCCGATTGTGTCGATGGTATGGCTTATGTGGTGAAAACAAAGGGCGCAGGGATGGATACAGTGATGTCCTATGTGGATACATTATTAATCATTCCACTGCCTGATCCGGTCAGCTATTATCCGGCGACCAATTCAGGTGTCCGTGCGGGTCAGGTGAAGGAACCTGGCTTTGCAGTATACAGCAGTCCCGTAAGTACCCACACCATCCGGCTCATGACTAATCCGGGGCAGCCCTATATGGCCCCCCGGTTTCATTTAAACGGTTCAGATGGAAAAAAAGTGTTTATTTCATCATCTGATTATATCGATATCAATTCCAATATCACCTTTAAACTGAGCAGTACCGGTATGACCAGTGCGGCACCTGACGAAATTGTCATCAAGTATCCCAATGGCAATCAGACCTTAAATAAGGATAAGGAAATCAGTATTCAGTGGAAAACCTTTGGAGCGATAGACAAAGTTGATTTGGCTTATTATGCCGGAACTGATCCAGATGTTGATCAGGATACAGGTTGGACTGAAATTGCCAAAGACGTTACAAATGTGAAGGGAGATAATGCCTATAATTGGAAGCCGAGCAGTACGACAGGAATCAATAACATGGCTGTTGCGCTTCGAGACAGTGTACGCATCCGGGTGAAATCAACAGATGGAAAGACGCGGGATATGAGCGGGTGGTATTTTACCATCAACCATAGCAGTGGAAAAATTCAAAGTGTCTCTGAAATTGTGAAAATAAGAAGAAACCCCTACAAGCAATGAAACGATTCGGACCCATTCTATTCAGCCTGTTATTATTCAGCCATATTTATGGTCAAAAGCGAGATCCGCGCGCAGTCGCATTGGCCGGTGCCACGACAACCATTGCCGAAGGTATTTATGCGGTTGGATATAACCCGGCTTTGATTGCCTTTCAAATTGAGAAGCCATTCATGATGCAGTTTGGAGGTATTGATTTTGGGATGGGGAATAATTATCTGTCCATGGCAGCCATGCGGGCCTTGAGTGGGGATACACTGGACAATGATGAAAAAACACTGATCATCAATCGTTTGGAAAGAAATGGAGGGCTTACTTTTGATGTCAATGGCCTATTTGCTATTCCAGGAATCAATTATGCCTCTGGGAACATGGCCATTACTGCCAATTTTCTTTATATGGGTTCGTACAGTCTTCCGGCAGGGCTGGCGCGGCTGATGTTGGAAGGGAACGCCAATAATCCTGAAATTGATATGACAATTGGCTATGAGATTATGGGTGTGAATGAAATGTCGTTTTCATTTGCAGTTCCATATGAATCATTTGCCCTGGGGTTCTCTTTAAAATATCTCCAGGGATTATTCTATTTTGGAATTGACCCCGATTCCAGCAGCGCAAATTTTGTTACCACGCCAACAGCCGTTTATGGTTCTGGTTCTTATTTTCTGCGGCAGGGATTTGGCGGAACGGGTTATGCGCTGGATATTGGCGTTGCCACTAAAGAATATAACGGTCTGCGGTTTGGCATGTCGCTGATTAACGCTTTGGGTACAATCGGATGGAATAAACCTTCCTTTATCAAGGATATCCTGGCGGGGAAAGACAACAAATTTGGCAACAGTGACGATCTGTACCATATGACATGGGATGGGCAGGCTTTATCAGATTCTGTGGCGGTACTGTATACCTATACGATCGATTCGCTGCGAGCAGATAATCTCTCTGGAGGATCTATTTTTTCCAGCAGCTCTAAAATTGTTCCCAATTTAGATGAAAACGGCAAACCAAAAGAATTCAATGTCCGGTATCCATCTATCTTTCGTTTTGGTGTGTCTTATAAGAAAGATGATCTTCTGATCACTTCTGATTTGACCACGGGCTTTGAAAATCGATTATTTGCCTATTCCCGTTGGCGGTGGGCCATTGGCGCTGAGATATTACGGTTCCCAAAATTTCCATTTCGCATTGGGTTTGCCTGGGAAGGGATGGACCGAACAGAATTGGGCATGGGATTTGGGTTTCACAATGGACCAACCTTGATTGATTTGGGATTTTCTTTCCGAAACGGGATGTGGGTCCATTCCATGAAAGGCTTGAACGTCTCCCTTGGGTTTACAGTGACCGCATTTAAGGGAAGAAACAAAAAGAAGGACGATGCGGAAACTACTGGTCCTGCGCCAATACCCGAAGGCACAAAGCCCCCTGATACAGAAAAATCACTTCCGGACCAGGATAAGAAGTAACACGCCGCCGATAGAAAAAACTACATTACCCATCCAGGCTGACATAAGGGGCGGCATGATGGCTTTATACCCCATAGACATGCCGAATTTGATGAAGGCATAGTATATAAAGATCACAAAAATCCCCATACCGGCACCAAAGGACAGACCGCCCTTAGGTTTAATGACCACCAGAGGCAGACCGAATAAGACAATAATGAGGTTGGTGAAAGCAAATGAAACTTTAAATAATCGGTCCACTTCCCACTTGGTTGTATCCACGCCGTTTTCTTTTAATTGATTGATCCGGACGGTAAGGTCTGCAAAGCTCATTTCATCCGGTGTTTTGGACTGTTGCGTAATGTCCTCAGGAGTAAAATTCAGCGGCAGCAGTGTATCGCCCCGGGACATGGTGATATTTTCGACTTCCCCTGTGGGCGTGAATTGCCGGATCGAAAAATCGGTCACGAGCCAGGTCTCTAATGAGTCTTGCCATGCGATGCCGCGGGCATCCATTCTCTGGGATACAATGCCTTCTTCTTCAAGAGCAATGGCTGTAATGGTTCGCCCTATGGTTGTATCTGACCTATAGCGCCCGATAAAAATATGTGTTTTTTCATTTTTCTGCAGGAAAACATTGCGCAGGTCCGTCTGGTGTTTGACCCGAGAGCGGCGTTTCATGTATTCCCGCTCGATATTATAACGAACTGCATTTCCTTTGCTGACCCATGTATTATCCAGTTCAAATGATATGAAACTGACGATCAGGCCGATGACTGTAATGGGAAGGGCAATCCGGTAAAGACTGATCCCGGTAGCTTTCATGGCTGTCAGCTCATTCCTTTTTGCCAGGAGACCGATACTGAAGACCGTGGAGATCAGCATGGACATGGGCAGGCCGATATTCAAAAACCAGGGAATGGCATAAATATAATATTTGAGGGTGATCTTGGCCGGGATAGCATTATCTATGAACCGATCCAGGTTTTCAATCAGATCGACGACCAGGATCACACAGACAAATCCGGTCAGCGTCAACAGCAATGTTACTAAAAATTGCCGTGTAAGGTATAAATCCAGCTTTTTCATTTATTTAACGGTAGCAATTAAGGATGGAATTTCGGTATAATTCGCAACTTTTTTTAATAAATGAAATGAAATTGTTAGAAATTCTCGATTCTGCCATATCTGCTTTTGCAGGCTTTATGTGGGGGCCTCCGCTTCTGATTATACTGCTGGGAGGCGGCATTTACTTCTCCATTTATAGCCGTTTTGTTCCTTTCAAATATTTTCGCCATGGTGTGAACATATTACTTGGACGCTATAATGACCCAAATGATCCCGGAGATATTACTCATTTTCAGGCATTGTCCAGCGCACTGGCCAGTACGGTGGGTCTTGGGAATATCAGCGGAGTGGCCATTGCCATCCAAATGGGCGGTCCTGGCGCATTATTCTGGATGTGGGTCAGTGCCATTGTAGGCATGTCCACCAAGTTTTTTTCCTGCACCTTAGCCATTTTATTCCGGGGAGAAGATGACCAGGGCCAGGTGCAAGGCGGCCCCATGTATTATATCGAAAATGGACTGGGGAAAAAATTCAAACCCTTATCGGTTATTTTCAGCGTTGCCGGTTTATTTGGCTGTACGGTCATATTCCAATCCAATCAACTGGCCGATATTATTCGCAACCAGGTCTTATTGCCCAATGGCTGGTTTGTGGATAACGCTGTTACAGGTAATTTTATACAGGGTGTTATCATGGCGCTGCTGACTTCGCTGGTCATTTTTGGCGGTATCAAAAGAATTGGTCAGGTGGCCTCCTTTATGGTGCCTATCATGGTTGTTTTATATGTTTTTGCGGGCCTGTTAGTAGTCTTTAACCATCTATCTGAAATTCCATCCCTTTTTGGCCTGATCATTCATGACGCATTTACCGGAGACGCGGTGAAAGGCGGTGCCGTTGGTTCGGTCATCATTATTGGGGTGCGCCGGGCATTATTTTCGAATGAAGCAGGGCTGGGAACTTCAGATATGGCCCATGGCGCAGCAATGACCAAGGAACCGGTACGTGAAGGGCTGGTAGCCATGATTGAACCTTTTATCGACACAATCATTGTCTGTACCATCACAGCTTTGGTCATTCTATCCTCCGGTGTATGGCAGCAGGAGGGACTAAACGGAGTGACTATGACAACCACCGCTTTTATCGCTGAACTGGGCGGATTCGGGAAATTCCTGCTTTTGGCCGCAGTACTTACCTTCAGCCTTTCCACTATGATGAGTTATTCTTATTATGGCAGTAAATGCAGCGGTTATCTATTCGGAACCAAAAGTATCTTTTATTACCGCTGTTTTTATGTGGTAACGATTGTGGTGGGGGCTATGATCACGATCGAAGTAGTGATCAATTTTATTGATGGCATGTATGCAATTATGGCCATTCCTACAGTGGTGGGATCGATCCTCTTATCACCGAAGGTGATGGCCGAGGCGAAACGCTACTTTTCTACGTTATAAAAATGGTTATTTAAGCAGGATCATTTTCTGGGTACGGACAAAAGATCCGGCCCTTCAATAGTATGAAATCATCCGTATTTGATGTAATATGTGCAGTATTCAAATCATAGTCCGAGGTAAACTATGTTAAAAAAATATGCAGCAACACTGCAGCGCCACGGTGTTGACATATGCTCGTCCCAGATCCTGGCGGAGGTTCTGGAACGGTTTCCAAAAACAGTAACAGTCAGGCAGCTAGCCAAGAAAACGGGCAAAAGCGACCAGTATATTGAAAATAAGGTCAAGGCCATGCAGCAGCGCGACATTCCTGTTCAAATCAAAAACGGCAAGCGGCAACATTATGTACAGACCAGCCTGTTCGAACCGGTATCATGGATCTTAAAAGAGAAAGAAAATGCGGAAATGACCCTGGCGGATATCCGCAAGATCGAAATGAACGGCGACAGGAAGATCAATAAGAAAAAGAAGATCGTCGAACGCATTTATAAAGAATATTTAGAGGATATGGAAGAACTGATCGACCGCTGGTATTCCCTGCGGCTGATCCAGCAGCTCAAAGACGATTAAAACCGGCCCTGAAAAAGGGCCATCAACTTTTTCCCCGCTACCTACCTTAAACTACGTGCCCACGGCACAAATCAATTGCTTCACCACTATACGTTAACCGGGGAATTGGCGTAATTTTAATGATGGAAAACACCGATAGAAAAAACCTTTCCACCGAGCAGCAGAATACTCGCTCACTCCAGTTGGATGGAAAAACGGTATCGCAGATTCTGAATATTATCAATCAGGAGGACCAGGGTATCGCTCGTGCGGTCCAGTCCGCCTTGCCGGAAGTTGAAAAGGCGATAGAATTAACAACCGAATCCATTCGAAACGGAAATAAGGTATGCTATATCGGTGCCGGGACTTCCGGAAGGCTCGGTGTGTTGGATGCCTCAGAAATGCCGCCTACTTATTCAGTGCCTGCCCATTGGTTCAACGGCATCATAGCCGGCGGTGACGATGCTTTGAGAAAATCTATTGAAGGGGCCGAGGATAAACCGGAAAATGCTATAACGGATTTGAAAACGTTTGGATTAAATGCCGGCGACGTACTGATCGGCATTAGCACCAGCGGTGCGGCCCGTTATGTTCAGTCGGCCATAGAATATGCCCGCTCGATCAATGCCAAAACCGTGTACTTAATCTGCAATGAAAAGCCTTTTTTATCCTGTGAATCGGACGTGGTCATCACTGTGGATACGGGCCCGGAAGTGGTAACAGGTTCAACGCGCATGAAAGCAGGCACGGCCACCAAAATGGTGCTAAACATGATTTCTACCGCCACCATGATCCAGCTGGGGAAAATTTACGGGAACCTGATGGTGGACCTCATGGCAGTCAATGACAAACTGGTAGATCGGGGCTCGCGCATTATTGCCCAATTAACGGGTCTGGAGTATGACGCAGCCCAAAGTAAGCTGTTTGAAGCGGACAAATCAGTCAAAACAGCTGTTGTCATGGTTCAAAAAGGCTGCAGTAAAACCGAAGCGCTTGAAAGACTTGAAAAAGCAGGCGGATTTCTGCGGAAAGTGATCGAATGATTCTAATCCCTGAATCCAATACGGACCTGTTAAAGCAGTGCAAAGTTGATACGTTTCGCGCATCTGGAAAAGGCGGCCAGCACGTCAATAAAACCGAAAGCGCAGTGCGGATCACTCACATGCCAACTGCAATCGTTGTGACCTGCCAGGATGAGCGCAGTCAGCACCGCAACAAGGAAATTGCACTGTCCCGGCTGCGGGAAAAACTTAAAGCGTTAAATAAAAAACAAAAAAAACGAATCCCTACACGGGTCACCAGGGCCTCCAAAGAAAAGCGACTTCAGGCCAAAAGGAAACAATCCCAAAAAAAGGACCTTCGCAAAAAGCCTTCTGAGGAAGAATAAACCAATTGACAGGTGTATTGGGTTGAATATTTTCCTTAATTTTTTACCGACATTATTTTCAATCAAAGTCCCTAATGAATCTTAATCAATATATATTTCGGGAGTACGACATCCGCGGCAAAGTGTCCGACGATTTTCCACCGGAGTTGGTGGAAGCCTTGGGGAAAGGTTTTGGCACTTATATCAAGCGCAGCGGCGGACAGGAGATTGCACTTAGCGGCGATGTTCGCCTGACAACCCCGGACCTCATGGAGCAGTTTAAAACTGGTGTTCTATCTACGGGTGTGGATGTGATCAAAATTGGTATTCTGCCCACGCCAGCGAACTACTACTCCATGTTTTCACTTGGTGTGGCCGGGGCCGTTCAGATCACGGGCAGCCATAATCCGCCCGAGTTTAACGGCTTTAAACTGTCTCGGGATAAAAAAGCGGTCTTTGGTGAGGCCATACAGGAAATCCGAGTCATCATTGAAAAAGAAGATTACGAAACAGGGGAAGGGGCCGAAGCGTCTTATGATATTTTAACTAAATACAAGCGCATGATCGCTTCCAAGATTGATATAAAAAAACCAATGAAAGTGGTGATGGATTGCGGCAATGCCGCTGGCGCCATCTGCGCACCAGAGATTTTTAAAAATTTAAATGTTGACCTCACTGAACTGTATTGCGATGTGGATGGCACTTTTCCGAACCATCATCCGGATCCTACGGTGAAAGAGAACCTGATAGACTTAATTAGTCTAGTCAAAAAGGGCAGCTACGATATCGGCCTGGCCTTTGACGGCGATGCGGACCGTGTCGGTGTTGTCGATGAGACCGGTGACATTGTCTGGGCTGATCAGCTCATGGCCCTGTTTTTGCCGGAAGTTGTGGAAGAAGGGGACGAAATATTATACGATGTCAAATGCTCCCAGGCTCTGGAAGAGATGATCGTTAAGTACGGTGGTAAGCCGGTCATGTGGAAAACGGGCCACTCGTTGATCAAGCAGCGCATGAGTGAATTAAACTGCAAACTGGGTGGAGAAATGAGCGGACATATCTTTTTTGCCGATGATTATTTTGGGTACGATGATGCCATTTATGTGGCCGCTCGGATCGTGCAGACCTTATCCCGGACCGATCAAAAACTATCGCAGCTGAAAGCGGAGCTGCCCAAATATTATTCCACCCCGGAAATGCGTCTGGAAGCGGAATCAGATGAAGAAAAATTTCGGATTGCGAAAGAAGCAGTAGCCTATTTTACCGAAAACTATGACTGCAGTACGGTGGATGGTGTGCGCATCAAGTTTGGCGATGGCTGGGGCCTGGTGCGGTCTTCTAATACCCAGCCTGTGATCGTGTGCCGGTTTGAAGCCAACACCGCAGAAAGAATGGAAGAGATCCAATCTATTGTTATGAATAAGCTCCAGGAAATTGGAACATTAAAAGTCGATGCCAAGCACTAATTCATTTCCGGATCATATCAAATTTCTAAAAGGGGAGATTGAAACAGCCCTAAAGAAAATTCCCCTGAACAATTCGCCTGCCTATCTTTATGATCCACTGAAGTATATTTTAAAAGGTAAGGGGAAGCGCCTGCGCCCGATCTTGGTCCATTTGGCCGGGAAAGCTTTCCAGGCAGATCCGCACATGCTCATGAAAGCGGCGATGGCAGTGGAACTGCTGCATAATTTTACTTTAGTTCATGATGATATGATGGATGGCGATGCGATGCGGCACGGCCAGGAAACGGTGCACAACAAATGGGATGATGCTACTGCGATTCTTTCCGGAGACGGCCTGTTTGCCATTTCGCAGTTGATGCTGACGGATATGCCTGCTACTGTTCACCAGCGGTTCAATGAAGTAGCTGTGACGATTTGCGAGGGGCAAGGTATGGATAAAGAATTTGAAAATGATGCCTCTATTTCCATGGGTGCTTATCTAGTTATGATCGGCAAAAAAACTGGAAGCCTATTGGGACTTTGCGCGGAGATGGGTGCTTTGATTGGGAATGCAGATCAGAAAACTGCCCACCATTTATTTGATTTTGGGCTCAACCTGGGCCTGGCTTTTCAGGTACAGGATGATTATCTGGAAATATTTGGCGATGCATCATCTATGGGAAAAAGTCTAGGCAGTGACATTCATGCGGGAAAGCAGACGGCCTTGACCATTTTAGCACGGGAAAAAAATCCGGAGCAGTGGAACGATTTTTTTCGAAACAATGATTCGATTGGATCATATCAGAAGTACTTTGAACAAGACGGCATTAAAACGGAAGCAGAAAGTGTCACCAAACATTACATTGAAAAAGCCCAGGAAGGGTTAAGCGTGATCGAAAAAGAAAACCGAGACGACTTAGGTCAATTTGCAAACATGATATTAAACAGGAAAAATTAATGGCATCTTACCAGCACATAGATACGGATAACATGCACCAATCGATTTATGAATTTTCAGATCATCTTATGCAAGCGGTTGAGATCGGCCAGTCCATTGCTTTAAAAAATCAGTATAGTGATATCCATAATGTTGTGGTGGCCGGTATGGGTGGATCAGCCATTGGTGGTGATGTAGCCAGACTACTTTGTAAAAATGAACTAAAAGTCCCCATGGTAGTGTCCAGGAATTATACCTTACCTGGATGGGTCAATAAAAATACGTTGGTTATCAGCTCTTCTTATTCAGGAAATACAGAAGAAACCCTGGCGGCTTTTGAACATGCCAGAGATAAGGGTGCCCAGATTGTAGGCATCTCCACGGGTGGAATCTTAAGTGAAAAAATGGCCGAGTTTGAATTGGACCTGGTGACGATCCCCGGCGGATTGCAGCCCAGGGCCGCGCTGGGCTTTTCACTGGTGCCCATGCTCTTTTTGATGAAACAAACAGGTCTGATCGGACCGGAAACAATGGATCAGTTACCAGATGCCGCATCTTTTATCGCATCCATTCGGGATCAATATGGAAAGCATTCGGATGATAATCCGACCTTTAGTTTGGCCCAGCGGATTTATAAAACCATCCCAGTAATTTATGGTGAGACTGATGCCACCGGTACTTTGGCGGTGCGCTTTAAGGGTCAGCTGAGTGAAAACGCTAAAATGCTGGCCTATTGCAATGAACTGCCGGAAATGAATCACAACGAGATCGTCGGTTTCAAAAACAATCAGGATATTTTAAATCATATATCGGTAATCTGGTTAAAGGATGAAAAGGACCATCCCCGCACAGCGGTCCGTCAGGATTCTACCCGGGAAATTATTGGTGATTTGTGCGCAAATCATGTGGTGATTTCAGCTCAAGGCGATAGTGCTGCTATACGCTATCTGCAATTGATTCATTATGGAGACTGGGTCAGTTACTGGTGTGCCATTTTGCATCAAACTAATCCGACCCCGGTAAAAAAAATTGTCCGCCTCAAAGCAATTTTATCGGAAAAAAGTTGACCGATAACTAGTAGTGCCATAACTTTGATTAAGGATACATCATGGTTCCTGTCAAAGTTCAAAAAATATCATATTATCACCCAAACCGCAGTTACGCGGTTATATTAAAAGAGCTGGCGGGGGACCGGAAACTGCCGGTTTTGATTGGTGCTTATGAGGCCCAGGCTATTGCCATGGCCATGGAATATATAGAGGCATCCCGGCCGTTAACGCATGACCTGATTGTGAATATAGTCAAGGGTATTAACAGCAAGTTATCAGCTGTAAAAATTACCAGGTTGGATGAAGGTGTTTTTTATTCTATCTTAGATCTCCAATCGAAAGATTTGGGGCATTTTGAAATCGATTCTCGGCCTAGCGATGCCTTGGCGGTGGCTTTGCGGATGCATGTGCCCATCTTAGTAGCGGAAGAAGTGATGGAAGAAGCGATTGTCTTGGAAGAAGATTTAGAGCATGTGGAAGAAGATATCCAGGGTGAGCCCAAAACCGATCTATTGGAGCGCCAGCTTCAAAAAGCCATAGATAAAGAAGAATATGAAATGGCTGCCCGTATTCGAGATAAGATCAATAAAATAGAAAATTAATCTTGCAGCACTTCCATGGCATGCTGTGCTGCGTGCTGTTCCGCTGATTTTTTATTCGTACCAATCCCACTTGGAAAGATTTCATCTCCAATTTTAACATGAACTTCGAATAGTTTCTGATGATCTGGCCCAGATACATTGGATACTAAAAATTTAGGATTGTCTGTCTGCTTCATATGGCATAGTTCAATTAATTGCCCTTTATAATTAACGGATTTCCAGGCTTCATGTCGATGGGTCCAGATAGAATTTAAAATCAGTTGCTTTGCCGGCTCGATACCGCCGTCTAGATAGATCGCACCAATGAGTGCCTCAAATAGATTGGCCGATTGCTTCACGGCAATTTTTTCCTCTTTTAGGTCCACCGTTGATTCGATCTGGACAAAGTCTAAGAGTTTGAGTAGTTGACCCATGGTGGCCAGAAATGTTTTTTGGACAAGGGCAGAACGCTTCTGCGTTAAAATACCCTCATCACCTTCCGGGAATTCTCGCATGAGTTCCCGACTGACTACAATATCAATAACCGCATCCCCTAAAAATTCCAGTCGCTCATAGTTTTGCCGTGGCTGGTTTGAAATAGACCGGTGGGTAAATGCCTGGATCAGGTATTGGCGATTATTAAATCGGTACTTACATATTTTTTCTAATGCGGCAAAAGGATTGGATTGGGATGATTTGAATAAAAAATCAAATAAAGGCACGCGCTATTCAACCCACCGTTTGAGTACAATTACCGCATTGTGACCACCGAATCCAAACGAATTGGACATTGCAACGTTTACTTCCGCTTCTTGGGCAGTATTGGGGACATAGTCCAGTGTGCATTCCGGGTCTGGTGTGTTATAGTTAATGGTAGGTGGGAGTATATTGTGGGCAATAGCCTGGACACAGGCAGCAGCTTCCAAGGCGCCGCTGGCGCCTAGAGAGTGTCCAATCATGGATTTGGTTGAACTCACCTTTACTTTTTTGGCATGTTCACCAAATAAGGTCGTAATAGCGGCTGATTCAGTTTTATCGTTAAAGGGTGTAGAGGTGCCGTGGGCATTAATATAATCTACATCTTCAACCTCAAGTTGTGCATCGCTTAGTGCATGCTGCATGGCCGCAATGGCACCCTTGCCGCCTTTCGATGGCTGGGTGATGTGAAAGGCATCATCAGTAGAACCGTATCCGGCCACTTCAGCCAAAATACTTGCGCCGCGGGAGCGGGCATGTTCAGCCTCTTCTAAAATAATGCTAGCAGCACCTTCGCCTAAGACAAATCCATCCCGGTCCGCATCGAAAGGCCGACTGGCCCCAGTAGGATCATCATTGCGAGTTGAAAGTGCCCTCATATTGGCAAACCCCGCAATGCATAAGCCCGTAATGCTGGCTTCTACACCACCGGTGACCACCACATCTGCATCTCCATATTGAATGGTTCGGGTTGCAGAGCCGATGGCATCGGTACCGGAAGCGCAGGCGGATACCACCGTATGGTTCGGGCCTTGAAATCCATGATGAATTGCAATTTGGCCCGCTGCGATATTGGTAATCATTTTGGGAACAAAGTATGGAGACACTCTCCGCTGACCACGGTTGGAAAATATGCCGTGCTGATTCTCCAGGGTTTGGATACCGCCAACGCCTGAGCCAATAATCACACTGACCCGTTCCTTATTCACGTCCGATTGATCTAAGCCAGAGTGGGAAATGGCTTCTTGAGAAGTGACTAGCGCATAGATTGAAAAAGGGTCCAGTTTCCGTATTTCTTTTCGATCCAGATGATCTTCCGGGTTAAAACCAGAAAGTTCGCCAGCAATACGGACACTTAGGTTTTCCGCATCGAAACTCTGAATGGGAGCAATACCGCTTTTACCGGCAATTAAGGCATCCCAGTATTCGACAAGCGAATTCCCATTTGGAGCCAAAACGCCGATACCTGTAATTACCGCACGACGTTTTTTCATATTATATTATTGATTCGCTTCGATATAATCGACAACAGACTTTACGGTAGTCATTTTCTCTGCTTCCTCATCGGGGATTTCAATTCCAAATTCCTCTTCGAGCTGCATAATCAATTCTACCGTATCTAATGAATCCGCACCAAGATCATCTACAAAAGACGCTTCAGGTACGATTTTATCTTCTTCAACACCCAGTTTATCGATAATGACTTCCTTCACCTTATCGAGTGTGGACATAGTTTCCTCCTTAGTTAAATCATGACCATGCCGCCATCTACCGTTATGGTTTGCCCAGTAATGTATCCCGCTTCATCTGAAGCTAAGAAAAGGGCCGTAGCGGCAATATCATCGGGACTTCCAATGTGTCCCAATGGAATTTGTGAAATTAATGAATCTTTGGTTTGATCATCCATTTGATTAGTCATGTCCGTTGCAATATAACCTGGTGCGATGCAATTGACAGTAATATTTCGGGATGCCAGTTCTTTTGCAGTTGCTTTGGTTAGTCCAATCAGACCAGCTTTGGCGCTAGCATAGTTGGCTTGTCCTGCATTGCCCACAAGGCCAACAATGGATGATATGTTAATAATACGGCCAAAGCGCTGTTTCATCATAATACGGGTGACACCCTTAATGCCATTAAATGCGCCCTTCAAATTGGTATCGATTACTGTGTTCCAATCATCTTCCGACATGCGCATAATTAATCTGTCTCGAGTAATACCGGCATTATTGATTAAAATATCGACTGACCCATAGGTGACACCGGTATCTTTGATTAGGTTGTTAAATGTTTCAGGATCGGAAACATCACAGGCAGATACAGAAGCGGATCCATTTTCTTTATTAATCTCCTCGACTACAGCTGTAAGCGCTTTCTCCGTTCGACTGACGCAGACCACATGGGCACTGGCCCGGGCATAGGCTTTCGCTATAGATTTGCCAATGCCCCTGGAAGCACCTGTAATAACAGCGACCTTATTTGATAGATCAAACATGGTTGAAATTTAATATTTGTTCAAGAGATTCCACACCACTGATATTGAAAGAACGGTCAATGCGCCGGGACAGCCCTTGCAGCACCTTTCCAGGGCCTACTTCCACCGCTGAAGTGACACCGTCTTTTATCAATCGGGTAATCGATTCATGCCAGCGCACAGGATTTTCTAGCTGATCAATCAGAGCCTGGCGGATCTCATCGGCGCTGGAAACGGGTGCGGTGGACACATTGGCATAGACCGGAATTGCACTATGGTTAATTATTGTGGATTCAAGCGTTTTGGCAAGGGAATCTTTTGCTGGCTTCATGAGTGGCGAATGAAACGCGCCACTTACATTTAACTCGACCACTTTCAAAGCACCCGCTTCTTTTAGAATGTGCATTACGTTTTGAACTGCATCCGTTTCACCTGAGATCACAACCTGGCCAGCCGCATTAAAATTGGCTGCAACCACAGTACCACCAGAAAAATTTTTGCAAATATTGATTATCTGATCATCATCCATCCCTAAAACGGCTGCCATTGTTCCTGGATGTTGATTTCCGGAAATTTGCATTCCTTCCGCACGGATTTTTACTAAGCGTAATCCAGTTTCAAAATCAAATGCTTTTGCCAACGTCAGTGCAGAATATTCTCCCAAGCTGTGTCCGGCCGCACAAGTAGGTTGGACATCATTTTCCATAAGTAATTCACCAATAATCACACTAACGATATAGATGGCCGGCTGGGTATACTGGGTCTGTTTTAGCGTGTCTTCCGGCCCGTTGAATATAATATCTTGGATATCAACACCCATGATTTCGTTGGCGCGGTCAAAATATTGTTTGCCCAAAGCTGTCTTTTGATATAAGTCAAGTCCCATGCCCACTTTCTGGGAAGCTTGTCCAGGGCATAGGAATGCGAAAGGCACTATGTATCTCCCCATCTTATCAGCATGCTACCCCAGGTAAATCCGCCACCAAATGCTGCCAGTAATAATAAATCACCATTGTTTAATCGATTTGTTTCTACGGCTTCATCCAGTGCGATCGGAATAGTTCCTGCGGTTGTATTGCCGTATTTATTGATATTAACAAGAATCTGGTCGGGACTTAATCCACAGCGCTTGGCTGCTGCGTCAATAATTCTACGGTTCGCTTGGTGAGGAATAAACAGTTTAATATCGTTGCCTGTAAATCCGTTTTTATCTAAAATCTGTTTACTCACGTCGGCCATTTTTTTTACCGCAAATTTGAAAACCGTTTTTCCATCCTGGTAAACGTAGTGCATTTTTTTCTCAATTGTATCCTTTGAGGCAGGGTGGACACTACCACCGGCCGGTACTTTTAAATACTGGCTGCCACTGCCATCGGTATGTAAGATCGAATCTAAAACGCCTGCATCTGTATCAGTAGGTTCTAAAAGAACACCACCACCGCCATCACCAAAAATGACGCAGGTATTACGATCGGAATAGTCTATAATTGAACTCATCGTATCTGCGCCCATAACCATCACATTATTATAACGGCCCGATTCAATCATTTTAGAACCTGTTTCCATGGCATACACAAAACCGCTGCAGGCTGCAGCAATATCAAATCCCCAGGCATTTTTTGCTCCAATTTTATCTTGTACAATGGCAGCGGTGGCAACAACTGGAAAGTCTGGCGTGCATGTGGCGATTAAAATAACATCAATTTCTCCAGCAGATTTTTTAGATTTTTCCAGTAAGCGATTAGCAATATGAGCGCACATGTCTGATGTGACTTCACCTTCACTGACTAAATGCCTATTTTCAATACCGGTACGGTTGCGGATCCATTCATCGGATGTGTCGACCATTTTTTCCAAATCTGCATTGGTCAGTACCCGCTCAGGTAAATAACGTGCGGTTGCAGTTACGGTTGCTTTCATCTTATGGTTTCCTTAGACATGTGCTGCGCTAAGGGATCTAATATATTTGCATAATAAAATAGGAGAGATTATTCTTGCGTCGATAAGATAGGTCGCCCACGGTAATAACCGCAATTAGGACAAGCACGATGAGGCATTTTCGGCTGGCTGCATTGGGGACATTCAGATATGCTAACACCTGCCGCTTTATAATGAGTTCGTCTTTTTCTGCCCCGTGCTTTAGATTGTTTGCGTTTTGGTAATGCCATTTTTACTCCAAAATATTTTAATTATTTAAATTCTTTAATGCATCCCAGCGGGAACGATATTCTGATACAGTACAGGTGCATGTAGTTTCATTTAAGTTTTTTCCGCAGGCTGAGCATAAGCCTTTACATGACTTTTTGCACAGCCTTTTTATGGGCTCTTCCAACAAAACCAGGTCATGGATAACAGAACTTAAGTCAATGAATTCTTCAGTGTCTGTAAAGTGAATTACATCAACATTTTTTTCATTCAGCAGAGATTGGTCATCGGAAAGAATCACATTCAAAAGTGATTGAAAATTTCCTTTGAATCTTACCAGACAACGATCGCATGTTTCATGTACCATTGCTTCAATCGTTCCATGGACTCGATAACCATGAGAAAGCGTGTCTACTGAAATGACGCACTTTAAATGGCTTTCAGCCAATTGAAGATCGCCCAAATCCAAAGATTCTGCTGCAATTTCAAAAAACTGATTGGATATTCTCTGCTCTAAATCCGACCGAAAAAGTTTCATTCTAGCTTGGAAATTTATTCTTTATTTTTGCCGCTTACCAAGGCTAATTCAACGATATTAATTTGCAAAGAATATTGGCTGAATTAACCGGATCCCAAAGTTTCATCATTAGCATCGGAATCTGGAGACTCAGATTCAACCGTTAACTCTTCTTCGGAACTAAAATCTTCGTTGCTATCCGTGTCTTCTTCTGCTTCCAGTTCTTCTTCATCTTTCCGCTGTAAAATGTTATCCTCATCTGAATTATTTCGAAAAATGGTGAACATGAGCGTTTCACCCACGGAAAGGATAGAAAGGAAATAAGAAAGAAATGTCAGGGTAATTAGAAATAAAAATAGGCCAACAATGTAGGCTCCAACACATTCAGTGCCGCTTAAACTACCAGGTACTGGGGGTGTGTAATAGGTATAAAAGTCATTTAAGTTATACCAGTTATTCACTACGGATGAAAACAGATTCTCCGGCCAGACTGTTTGACCTGCTGTGCCCACAATATTAGCTAGTTTTTGACCCATAAGCATTTCATTCCCGAAAACGGCATCTAAAAGTTTCATGCCGGAAAACGTTGTAAATTTGAAAACAGCCAGAGAAAAAATGGAAATGGGTAATAAAATGGCATGATAAATAATAATCCGCCAAGGTTGACTCCAGGTAATGGCGTAACTATTGAAAACAGCACCCATGGTATCTTCTTCAATGGTTCCAACGATTGCTGGTGTGTATATAAAAGAAATCAATAATACAACTGCCGTGTACACAGTAAAGATGGCACCGAAGAGATAAAAAATATAAGGAAGTACGAATAAGAAGTCTCCTAAATAGGGTATCATTCCAAGCAGTGCGAATATGGCTGCCATGGCAATAAAGAAAAAGAGGATAAGGACAATAGATACGGAAGTGAAAATGACAGGGTGCCAATGCTTTTTGATATATTTCCAGGCATCTGCAGAGGAATAGAATTCATCCCCTTTCAATTGTTTGTATGTAACACGGGACACGGCTGTACAAGCCAGGTGAATGGCAAAAAACCAATCCAAAATACCACCCCAAAAGATCAGCCAGGCATACCAAGGACCACCAACAGGATATAAACATGGATAAAGCCCTTGAGTGGACCAGGTTTGGCCAAAGGAAACTCCAGAAAGTGCTAGGGCAATGTAATTGAGAATAAAATAACAAACATATCCAATCAGATTGGCAACGAGAAAAATCCAGATTTTTTTGCCGCTTAAGGCAAGGCGAGGTGCACGAAAAATATCCCTTACATCAAAATATAATTTCATGGGTTCCATAATTTCCTCTTATAATTATTTCAATTTTTAAATTAGTATTGATAACGGACGAAATCAACCCAGGCTCGCTCCAGGCGCGTGCTGGACAACGATTCCGCAACGGCAACTGCTGTGTCTCGGTTATCATAGCTGCCAACGCGTACACGATACCAAATTTCATTAGTTTCTTTAAATACCGCTTTTTGAATATAGGCATCAAATCCAGCATCAATTAATGTAGCAACAACTTTCTTGGCATCGGCCAATTCTTTTTTTGACGCAACCTGTATGGTAAATCTTTCTTTATCATATGGAATGGAGGAACCTCGGATGAGCTTCGCTTTTTTCTTTTTCGGCTTCGCAGTGGTGGCTGGCGGTGGCGAAGGTGGTGAGGGAGGCGCTTTTGGTTCCTCTAGCCCCACCACGGGTACTACTGTGGTCTGACTCGCTTCTTCTACAACCGCTGCGACAGACTCCGATTCATACCATTTTGGCTCATTATTTTCAACCAATAATTCAGCAACCGCATCCTCAACTTCTTCAGTCGTCTCCGTTTTAATCTTATCTTCTTGCTCTTTCTCTACTATTTCATTCGCTAAAACTTCATAGGAAAATGATTGGGTGCTAATTTCATCATTATATTGAAAAATAGACACTTCCAAACTATATAGGCCGGCAACGTCGGGAATAAATTTGATGGTCGCATTTGTCTCATCCTTCATTATTTTTGAATTATCCACTTGGCTATTATCTGGAACGCTGGTCCATTCCCAGATAAAATCGAGATCCTGGCTTTCTTCTGGTTTGTCAGCAGTAATAGTCACGTGATCGCCAACGTTTGCGGTTAGATTTTTTTCACTACATCCGGTCAAAACTAATAGGGATAAAATAATAATATATATTTTTTTGTCTATCATTTCAATCGCGGGTTGAATGCCCGTCCAGAGAATATTAAAAGCAGTAGGGGAAAGATGCAACTGTTACTCACTCTTAATTAATTCGCTTTCATTAAAAAAGAAATGGATTTCCAGTTCTGCATTCTCATCACTGTCGGCACCGTGAACAGCGTTTTTACTTAATGAAGTTGCGAAATCTTTTCGGATGGTGCCTTCTGCAGCTTTTTCAGGATCAGTGTTACCAATCGTTTCGCGCCAAGCTTCCACCGCATTTTCTTTTTCCAGTGCAAGAACCATCGTTTGTCCAGAGGACATGAAATTAGTCAATTCTTCAAAGAATGGTTTTCCGCGATGCACAGTATAAAACCCTTTAGCTTGGGATTTTGTCATGCGGATCAATTTTGCGCCCAGAACCATAAATCCGGCGGCAGTGATACGATCTAGGATCTTTTTTGTAAAACCTTTACCGGTTGCATCAGGCTTAATCATTGCAAATGTTCGGTTACCCATTTTATTCAATTTTCCAGAATGAATTGCTTCATTGGTGCGAGCCTTTCAATAATATCTAATTATTAAGTGCATTTTTCATTTTTTTACCGATTTCTGCCACCGATTCGCAGACAATAATGCCGCATTCCTTCAAGATACGCATTTTCGCTTCCGCATTATCATCACCTCCGGAAACAATAGCACCGGCATGACCCATGCGACGTCCGGGAGGTGCTGTTTGACCGGCAATGAAGCCTACCACTGGTTTGGACATATTATCTTTGGCCCAACGGGCAGCCTCATTTTCCATTTGACCACCGATTTCACCAATCATTACCACACCGTGTGTTTGTGGGTCATTTTCAAATAATTTTAAAATTTCCGTCATGGTTGTACCGATAATTGGATCGCCGCCTATACCGATTGCAGTAGTTTGGCCGAGCCCGACATTACTCAATTGCCCGATCGCTTCATAGGTGAGTGTGCCTGATTTGGAAACTACTCCGATATTTCCTTGTTGACAGATAAATCCCGGCATAATACCCAATTTGCATTCGCCTACAGTAATAATGCCAGGGCAATTGGGGCCTACCAGTTGTGTGTCGTTTTGATCAATGACCCGTTTTGCCTTTACCATATCTCGTACCGGAATACCTTCGGTAATGCATACAACCAATCCGATCCCGGCATCAGATGCTTCGATAATCGCTTCGGCGGCAAAAGAAGGCGGCACAAAAATAATGGAAACAGTTGCTTTTTCTTGTGTGCATGCTTCTCTTACCGTATTGTATACGGGAATACTATCATCTAGGGCCAACTGGCCGCCTTTTCCAGGGGTAACACCAGCAACAATATTTGTGCCGTATTCCAGCATTTGTGTGGAATGGAAAGTTCCTTCCGAACCGGTAATGCCCTGAACGACGACTCGTGAATCCATATTGACTAAAATTGACATTTCACCATTTCCTAATTTTCTAGGGCCGCATTAACAACCTTAGTGGCGGCATCCTGCATATGGCCTGCAGAGATGATGTCCAGACCCGATTCGGATAAAATGGTTTTGGCTGCTTGTGCATTCGTCCCTTCCAATCGGACTACAACAGGGACTTCTAACCCTAGCTCTTTCACAGCTTGGATTACACCATTGGCTACTCGGTCGCAGCGCACAATGCCACCAAAAATATTAATTAAAATGGCTTTTACATGGTCATCAGAAAGAATGATCTTAAATCCATTTTTCACTGTTTCAGCGCTGGCAGCACCACCCACATCCAAAAAGTTAGCTGGTTCACCACCAGCCAGTTTAATAATATCCATGGTGGCCATCGCTAGACCAGCGCCATTGACCATACAGCCCACATTTCCATCTAATTTGATGTAGTTGAGATTATATTCCTTGGCTGCCATTTCAGTTGGGTCTTCTTCATGCTTATCATGGAGTTCGGCAATATCCAGTTGGCGGTAAAGGGCATTATCGTCAAAATTAAATTTTGCATCCAGTGCTACCACACGGTCGTCTTCGGTTAATACCAGCGGATTAATTTCAACCAGTGAGGCATCCGTTTCCACATAGCATTGATACATTTTCATGAACATCGTGATTGCTGTTTTGAGTGGTTCTCCACCAAGGTCAAGTCCAATAGCCAGCTCGCGCGCTTGGGGTATTTTCATACCAATCAGTGGATCGATCCAGACCTTGATAATTTTTTCCGGTGTTTCTGCAGCCACTTTTTCGATTTCAACCCCGCCTTCAGAAGAAACCATGAATACGTCTTTTGTTTTTGCTCGGTCTAAGGTCAGGGCACAATAATATTCTTTTTGGATGTCCAGAGCTTCGGTGATGTACACTTTGCGGACTTTTTGCCCTCCAGCTCCCGTTTGGGGAGTGACCAAATTCATTCCAAGCATATTAATTACATTTTCAAGCGCATCTTTTGTGGTGGGGCAGTATTTGACACCGCCGCCTTTTCCGCGGCCTCCAGCGTGGATCTGTGCCTTTACCATCACCGCCTTAGAATTGAATTCCTGCTGAACTTTTTCAATCGTTGCTGAAGCGTCAGTCAAATTTTCAATCACATAACCATCCTGTATGGGTATGCCATAGTGCTTAAAAATATTCTTTCCCTGGAATTCATGAATTTTCATTGATCAATTCCGTATCAACGTTCCGTTTTTTCCTTCAATAGCTTCTGCGATTCCATCGATGGATGTAATGACAACCTTATCTCCATGATATTTCAAAAAATATAAAGCTGCCTCAATTTTTGGGCCCATCGTTCCTGATTGGAAATGACCTTCTGCATGATAAGCACTTGCTTCATCAGTAGTCATTTCATGAATGGTTTTTTCATTCGTACTGCCATAGTTAATACTTACGCTGTCTACATCCGTAATGATCCATAATTCGCTAGCTTTAATCACTCGGCCCAAAAGTGCAGCAGATAAATCTTTATCTACAACAGCATCCAGACCTTCCAGGTTTCCATCTTTGTTCCAATAGGCTGGGATACCACCACCGCCTGAAGCGATCACAATAATACCATGATCCACCAACGTCTGAATAGATTTACCATGTTCGATATACTGTGGAAGCGGGCTCGGTACAACCTGGCGCCATTCACCTTCATTTTGTTCCCGGATGATCCATCCAAAGTTTTGGGCCATATTTTCGGCTTCAGCCTTTGTATAACGCTGTCCGATAAATTTAGTAGGATTTTTAATTGATGGATCATCAGCATCCACAATTGTTTGTGTAATAAGAGTGACAACTTCGCGCTCGATCTGATGTTCTTTCAGAGCGTTTTGCAGGGATTGTTGCAGCATGTATCCAATGGAGCCCTGTGTCTCGGCCACACATACACCTAAAGGCAGAGGTGGAATATCGCTATAGGTTAATTCCATGCGGTACAATTCATCTCCAACCTGGGGACCATTGCCATGGGTGAGGCAAATGTTATATTCGAGGTTCACAAAATGCATGATAGCATCCAGGCTTTCCCGCGTATGTGAGAATTGCTGATAAATGGTGCCTGCTTCGCCTTTTGGTGACAGGGCGTTGCCTCCTAAGGCAATCATGACTGATTTTTGCATGGTGATGAATAAAGTCTGCTGTGAGGTCTATTCTTCTTCCATGAAAGGATACTTATAATCCTTAGGCGGATCGAATGTTTCTTTGATGGTTCGCTGAGAAACCCATCGAACCAGATTAAACATGGAACCGGCCTTATCGTTTGTTCCAGAAGCGCGGCTGCCCCCAAATGGTTGCTGACCAACGACAGCGCCAGTGGGCTTATCATTGATATAGAAATTACCTGCAGCATGGGTTAGCTTTTCCGTTGCTTCATTAGTTGCTTTCTTATCCTGACCCCAAACGCAACCGGTCAAAGCGTAAGGGGAAGTGGTGTCTACCAATTCGAGTGTAGATTGCCAATCTTTTGGCTCATAAACATAAATTGTAAGTACCGGTCCAAAAATTTCTTCGCACATGGTGGTATATTTTGGATTATCGGTTACAATGGTAGTAGGTGAGATAAAATACCCTTTTGAGTCATCATAATCACCACCGGTAATGATTTCTGCATCGTCTGCTTTTTTGGCACCATCGATGTAAGCACTGATAGAGTCAAAGGCATCCCTGTCGATTACGGCATTGACCAAGTTTGAAAAATCTTCCACATCTCCCATTTTAATCGTCTCAACCTGAGCGATATATTTTTCTTTTAGTTCAGGCCAGATATTAGAAGGGATATAGCAGCGGGAGAGAGCAGAGCACTTTTGCCCCTGATATTCAAAGGCGCCCCGAACCATAGCTGTGACTAGCGCATCAACATCTGATGATTCATGGGCAATACAGAAATCTTTACCGCCTGTTTCGCCCACAATCCTTGGGTAGGATTTATAATTGGAAATATTTTCGCCAATAGTTGACCACATACCCTGGAAGACAGTGGTTGAACCAGTGAAATGAACGCCAGCTAGGTTTGGATCTTTCATAACAGTTGGCCCTACTTCATGTCCGGAACCCGGAATAAAATTGATCACTCCATCCGGGACACCCGCTTCTCGGAATAATTCCATCATAAAGTGTGCGCTGTACACGGCGCTAGATGCAGGTTTCCACAATGCGACATTGCCCATCAAAGCAGGTGCAGCGGGCAGATTTCCGCCAATCGAAGTGAAATTGAATGGTGTGACAGCAAATATAAATCCTTCGAGTGGACGATGCTCGATCCGGTTCCACATGCCATCAGGAGAATAAGTAGGCTGGTATCGGTACAGTTGCTGGGCGTACCAGCAGTTAAAATTCAAAAAGTCGATCATTTCGCAGGATGCATCAACTTCCGCCTGAAATGCATTTTTACTCTGTCCAAGCATGGTGGACGCATTGATGGTTTGATCATCATGCCGCTGCAGTATAGAAGCCATTTTCTTGAATATGGAAAAACGGTCCTCCCAGGGCATTTTAGACCAGCTCTGCCAGGCATCCATAGCGGCTTCAATGGCCATTTTTATTTCTTTTGCACCTGCTTTGTGGTATCTGCCTAATAGATGCTGATGATCATGGGGAATTCGCATTTCTCCCATATCGCCTGTTTTTATCTCCTGGCCGCCGATAACTAAAGGGACTTCTATTTCCTGGGATTTTAATTCTTTGAGCCTTGCTTTGAGAGCTGCTCGCTCTGGGGTACCAGGAGCATAAGATAAAATCGGTTCATTGACTGGTTTGGGTACAATCGCTTTCGCGTTACGCATGATTGCCTCGTTTCATTAATTTAATGGGTCAAAAAAAGCTCGGGAATTTATTGGGGAAAAAGGGATGATTCAAGCAATGGTAACGCAATACTACTATTACTATGTCTTTTATCATTTTGATCATACAATCGAATTTAAAATAGAAACCATGGTTGCGCTGTCAGGTGCAGAAACCAATGCTTTCCGATAGTTACCGGCACCGGCAAAGCCGCGGATATACCACCCAAAATGTTTACGCATCATATTGGTCGCAGTCCGTTCGCCATGCCAATCAATCATGTGGTCAAAATGCTGGCGGCATCCACTAATTCTTTCTTTCATTGTTGGTGGCTGCGGAACGGTTTTTCCTTTATATAAAGCAATCGCTTCTTTGAAAAACCATGGATTTCCCAGAGCGCTGCGGCCTATCATCACCGCATCGCAATTGGTTTGCTCAAACATGTGCATCACATGGTCGGGTGTTTTTATATCACCATTACCAATGACCGGTAGTGAAGTTGCTTCTTTTAATTGTTTAATCAATGACCAGTCTGCAGAACCATTATAACTTTGTTTCGTGGTTCGCGGATGCAGTGCAATGGCCTTTACGCCAATGGCTTCCAGGCGCTGGCCTACCTCCGGCACTACAATCGATGTATTATCCCACCCGGCACGCATTTTTACAGTAACGGGTACTTCCGGCACTGCTTCGACCACCGCTGCAGTAATATCATCCATCAGGCAAAGATCTTTTAAGGCAGCTGACCCTGCGCCACGTTTAGTTACTTTTGGTACCGGACAACCATAATTGATATCCAAGATATCGGGGGAAAATTTATCCACGACCATTTTAGCTGCACTGCTCATCACCTCGGGCGTATCTCCAAAGATCTGGATTCCGATAGGCCGCTCAAAATCAGTGAATTTGATCATTTGCCATGTTTTGGCATTTTCCCGTATAATGCCGTGGGCAGAAACAAATTCTGAATAGACTACGCCTGCTCCTTGCGCTTTACACAATACACGGAAAGGATAATCGGTCACACCTGCCATGGGAGCAAGGAGAATTGGGGTTTGGATATTTAATCCGCCAATTTGCATGGGTCAAATTTATTGCAGTATCCGATTAAAGTTGATAAACTTCAACAATCTTTACTGCAGTGACTCAAGGGTATTGAGCCAATATTAATAAAGATGAGAAACAATTCTGTTTAAAATGATTCATAAAGTACTGTATTTGACGGTATTCTGCGTTCTCATGGGTGTTCCACTCAGTGGGCAGGATACCTTGTCTACTGAAGCCAGTGGGCAGGATACATTGTCTACTGAAGCCACCGAAAGTGAATTGCCTATTGTAGCTATCATGGACTTTATTCAAAAAGGAACATATCCGTATGAGATCACTATTTTGGAAGCTCAGACCCTGACCAATGAGTTTGCAGCTCAAGTTATTCAAACGGGGAAAGTCACTTTATATGATCAGGCAGGCATGAGGGAAGTTATGGATCAAAAAGGGTTTGTTTCTTCCGAGTGTACAGATCCAAAATGTGTTAGAGAATTGGGTCAACTGCTTAATGTAGCATTTGTGATCAATGGAAATGTCGAAAAAGTTGATAGTATGTTCACGGTTAATGCCTTCATGGTGGACGTAGCTGCAGATTCTATTAAGCGGGAAAAAAATGTAGTACATGTAGGTGAGGTGGATGGGTTTATCACTGAAATTGAAATTTTAGCCTGGGAAATATTGGGTTTACCGCCCCCGAATGAACTTTTGCGGAAGCGGGACGGCGAGATGGCTGTGGTTGATCCTTCTGAGAAAACACGCATGGGTGCTTTAACCCTTTCAGCAGTTTTGCCTGGCTTAGGGCAGTTATATTTGGATAATCCAGGCATGGGTTATGTATGGATGGGATCTGAAATTGTTGTAGGCGTATTAGCGTATATGAGTTTTACAAGATATAAAACAGCTTATGATGATATGGACTATTATTTTTATCAATACACGAAAGCTACGAACCCGGATGAGGCCCGAGAATTCAGGATTCTATCCAAACAGGCAGAGCTAGATGAAACCACTGCCAAAGATGAAGTTCAGAGCCTGATTGTTGTGGGGGCAGGCTTGTGGGTGGCCAATATGGTTCATGCCTATATGACTGGCCCAAAACCAAAAGCGGCGAGTGCATCCACACAAAAAACAGCCCTTGATTTTGTTTATAACCAAAAATTAATGCAGCCACAATTGAGGTTTTCCATTGCGCTGGATTAAAGCACAATCTTTACTGCTGTTGTTTGTGCTGTTGGGTTGCCAGATAGAGGTTCATGATGCCACCTATGACAATCCCTTTGATTTAGATGCCAATAAGGAAAAGGGGATTATACCGCCCGCACTTATATTTTCTCCAAGCCGGGTTAAAACAAGCGTTGGTGGAAGTGCAACCATGAATATATTTGCTCTTGAAGTAAGTGGTGTCGGGGGTGTACATGCACAGGTCAATTATGATGCGACCAAGCTTTCGGTGACTTCTGTAACAGCTGGCAGCTTTTTTAGCAGCACCCAAAGTCCTTTATTTATGTATGAGGACAATAATGGGACTCTGGACGTTTACGTATCGTACCTGGGGCCGGAAATCACAGTGAGTGGAACCGGAGGTATAGCTGTAGTTGTTTTTAATGCAAAAGCATCTGGCGAGGCGGTTGTACGATATACCGCTGAATCGGAACTTTTGGGCTCAAATGACGTCCCGATTAAGCTGAATGGCTTGGGTCAGGGAGTAGTGAATGCGAAATAAGTATTTATTATCCCTACTCTTTACCAGCTTATTTACCCTGGTTTTTTCTCAGTCAATGCAGAATGAAGGTGAGCTGGGAAAAAACAATCAACAATTTCAGAAAGGCCAGGTTGAATTACCTGATTGGGTAGATCCTGAGACAGGTATTGATCGAACTACTCTTGAGCCTTATGTTAAAATTCCTTTAAAACCTGTTGAAAAAGCAGCAAAAATCGGTTTAAGCCCTTTAAAAATTTTACCAGCCTGGGCAGACCAAATTTTTATTATGAATAGTAATTACTCGAGTAATGCTAATGTAACTAATGTAACATCCAAAGCAGAAGCTGCTGGCCACACTGTAACATCAGCAGATAGCTACCCGAGCGATGTAAGCTCTTATAATCAGATTTGGGACATGAGATATCCTGATGCTTTGAGTTCTTCAGAGATAACGAAGTTAAAGACCGTTTTGGAAAATGGTGGAACAGTCTATTTAACGGGTGAACATAGTGGTCTTGCGGAAAGGAATAATTCCATTACATCCTTTATCCAAGATGTAGGTGGTGGTAGTGCAGCAGTTGGTAGTGGTGGCAGTATATACACGCAATTTGTAGAGAGCGCTTTTCGTACTCCTAATAATATTACACAAGTAAGGTTAGGAGGAGGTGGTTGGTTTTCTAATCTTGGCAATGGTACTGCCATCACTAAAAACTCATCTGGGACTGAGCCCGCCACTGCTGTTTGGTATGACTCTGATCTGAGTGCTTCATACCCTGGGAAAATTATTGTGGTATTGGACGTAAACATATTTTCTAATAGTACATATTATGATAACGAGGGCTATGACAATCCAAAATTTTTAGAGAATCTGGTAGCCCTTGCGGAAACTTCTCAAGCACCTACCATATCCTCAGCTGCCTTAGCTAGCGATAACACTTATATCGATGTTACCATGAGCGCAGCAGTTTATAACGCAATTGGCGGCAGTGATGCCTTGGAAGCGACTGACTTTACATTAACTTTTGCACAAAACAGCGGCAGTGCCACAGCTGTCAGTATCAGCAGCATCAAACAAAATGATAACACGGCGGAAGCCAGTGCCACTGCTTTAGCCGGTGGTGAAACCGTTATTCGGTTTTTCTTGAGTATTACCGGTACACCGAGTGGTGTGGAAACGATTACCATTACGCCGGTAGATGGTTCCAGTATTTATGATGAATCTGAAAGGGCCATGGCATCTTCGCAGACTACGGGGGCGAAAACATTGAATGATAAGCTGGCGCCAACGATCTCATCAGTATCCCTTGCGGCTAATAATTCTACGATAGCGGTCACTTTTTCTGATGCGGTATATAACACCGACGGAGGCAGCGGGGCATTGGAAGCCAGCGATTTTGCCTTTTCCATTAGTGGAGGCACAGCCACTCTTTCCAGCGCGACGCCAAGCAGTATATCTCCGAATAGTAATGTGTATACATTGGGTATTGGCCTTTCCGGTACGTCCAATGGGACTGAAGTTCTGACCGTTAATCCGGTGGATGACGGTATTTATGATGCAGCGGGCAATGAAGCGAGTACAACCCAGAGCAATAACACGGCCACGTTAAATGATGTTACTGGTCCCACCATAACCTCCGTTTCATCTACAACGGCTAATGGTACTTACGGCATCGGTGATGAGATTGCCATTACCATTACCTTTAGTGAAAATGTCATTGTTAATTCAGCTCTTTTTGAGCAAGATGGCACAGGCCGACCTCGTCTTACCTTAGAAACAGGTTCATCTGATCAATCAATAAACTATACCAGTGGAAGTGGAGGCGCAACGCTCACCTGGAATTATACAGTACAATCAGGTAATATCAGTAGTGATCTGGATTATCAGAGTACAACAGCTTTAGCCTTAAATAGCGGCACGATCAAAGATGCAACGGGGAATGATGCTGATTTAACAACACTGCCCAGTCCCGGTGCCTCGGGCTCATTAGCTGCGAACAAAGCTTTAGTGGTTGACGGTGTTGTTCCCACCATATACTCGGCTGCCGTAGCTAGCAATAACAGTTATATTGATGTGAACATGAGTGAAGCGGTATACAACGCAAGCGCTGGCAGCGGCGCTTTGGAAGCGACTGACTTTACGTTGACTTTTGCACAAAACAGTGGCAGTGCCACAGGTGCCAGTATCAGCAGCGTGAAGCAAAATGATAGCGCTACTGAAAGCAGTGCTACTGCATTAGCTGGTGGTGAAACGACCATCCGAGTCTTTTTGACCACTACCGGTACACCCAGCGGTGTGGAAACAATTGCCATTACACCGGTAAATGCTACGAGCATTTATGATGTGGCCGGCAATGCCATGGCTACATCCCAGACGACCGGAGCCAAAACATTAAATGATAATTTATTGCCAACGATCACATCTGTATCTCTTGCGGCCAACAATTCTACAATATCTGTTACTTTATCTGAAAGCGTATATAATACTAATGGCAGCAGCGGCGCATTGGAAGCCAGCGACTTTGCCTTTTCCATTAGTGGAGGCACAGCAACTCTTTCCAGCGCGACGCCAAGCAGTATATCCCCGAATGGTAATGTGTATACATTGAGTATTGACCTGTCTGGAACACCAAATGGTGCTGAGGTATTAACGGTGAACCCGGTGGATGACTCCATTTATGATGCGGCCGGTAATGAGGCCAGTACAACCCAGAGCAATAATACGGCCACGTTGAATGACCAGGTTGAGCCTACAATTTCATCTGTATCTCTAGCTTCCAATAATAGTTCTATTTCGGTAACATTTTCTGAGGCGGTATTTAACACGAATGGTGGCAGTGGCGCATTGGAAGCCAGCGACTTTGCCTTTTCCATTAGTGGGGGTGTGGCCACTCTTTCCAGCGCGACGCCCAGCAGTATATCCCCGAATGGTAATGTGTATAAATTGGGTATTGACCTGTCTGGAACACCAAATGGTACTGAGTTATTAACGGTGAACCCGGTGGATGACTCGATTTATGATGCGGCCGGTAATGAGGCCAGTACGTCCCAGAGTAATAACACGGCCACGTTGAATGATGACATTTTCGCGATCATTACATCGGTATCCTTAGCCGCAAATAATTCTACTTTAGCAGTGACTTTTTCTGAAGCAGTGTATAAGGCAACTGGCGGCAGCGGCGCATTGGAAGCCAGCGACTTTGCCTTTTCCATTAGTGGGGGTGTGGCCACTCTTTCAAGTGCAACTCCATCCAGTATATCCATAAGTGGTAATGTGTATACATTGGGTATTAACCTGTCTGGAACACCAAATGGTGCTGAGGTATTAACGGTGAACCCGGTGGATGACTCGATTTATGATGCGGCCGGTAATGAGGCCAGTACGTTCCAGAGCAATAATACGGCCACCTTAAATGAAAAGATTGTTCCTATTATTTCATCGGTAGCATTGGCCTCGGATAACAGTGCTTTAGCGGTGACGTTTTCTGAAGCAGTGTATAAGGCAACTGGCGGCAGCGGTGCATTGGAAGCCAGCGACTTTGCCTTTTCCATTAGTGGCGGTACAGCGACGCTTACCAGTACAGCGCCCAGCAGTATATCCCCGAATGGTAATGTGTATACTTTAGGCATTTGGTTATCTGGCAACCCAAATGGAAATGAAGTGCTTGTAGTGAACCCGGTGGATGACTCCATTTATGATGCGGCCGGTAATGAGGCCAGTACGTCCCAGAGTAATAACACGGCCACGTTGAATGATGACATTTTCCCGATCATTACATCGGTATCCTTAGCCGCAAATAATTCTACTTTGGCAGTGACTTTTTCTGAAGCAGTGTATAAGGCAACTGGCGGCAGCGGTGCCCTAGAAGTCGGCGATTTTGTCTTTTCCATTACTTTAGGTGACGCTACCTTATCGAGTACAGCCCCCACCAGCATATCCATAAGTGGTAATGTGTATACTTTAGGCATTGGGTTATCTGGCAACCCAAATGGAAATGAAGTGCTTGTAGTGAACCCGGTGTATGACTCCATTTATGATGCGGCCGGTAATAAGGCCGGTACGTCCCAGAGCAATAATACGGCCACCTTAAATGAAAAGATTGTTCCTATTATTTCATCGGTAGCATTGGCCTCGGATAACAGTGCTTTGGCGGTGACTTTTTCTGAAGCAGTGTATAAGGCAACTGGTGGTAGTGGTGCCCTAGAACCCAGCGATTTTGCTTTTTCCATTACTGGCGGTACGGCATACCTTACCAGTGACAACAAAACCCCCGGCAACATATCCATTAGCGGAAATGTGTATACATTGAGCATTACTTTAACGGGAACACCAGATGGGAGTGAGGTATTAACGGTGAACCCGGTGGATGACTCGATTTATGATACCATTGGCAATGAGGCCAGCACATCCCAGAGTAATAACACGGCCACCTTAAATGATAATACTGTTCCAACAGTTACATCGGTATCCTTAGCCGCAAATAATTCTACTTTGGCAGTGACGTTTTCTGAAGCAGTGTATAAGGTAACTGGTGGTAGCGGTGCCCTAGAACCCAGCGATTTTGTTTTTTCTATTAGTGGCGGTACAGCGACGCTTACCAGTACAGCGCCCAGCAGCATATCCATTATCAATAATGTGTATACTTTAGGCATTAGGTTATCTGGCAACCCAAATGGAAATGAAGTGCTTGTAGTGACCCCGGTGGATGACTCCATTTATGATGCGGCCGGTAATGAGGCCAGTACGTCCCAGAGTAATAACACGGCTACGTTGAATGATGACATTCTCCCGATCATTACATCGGTAGCATTGGCCTCGGATAACAGTGCTTTGGCAGTGACGTTTTCTGAAGCAGTGTATAAGGCAACTGGCGGCAGCGGCGCATTGGAACCCAGCGACTTTGCCTTTTCCATTAGTGGTGGTGTGGCCACTCTTTCCAGCGCGACGCCAAGCAGTATATCCCCAACAGTGATTGTATCACCGGGTAAAGTGTATACTTTAGGCATTGAGTTATCTGGCAACGCAAATGGAAATGAAGTGCTTGTAGTGAACCCGGTGGATGACTCCATTTATGATGCGGCCGGTAATGAGGCCAGTACGTCCCAGAGTAATAACACGGATACCTTAAATGATAATACTGTTCCAACAGTTACCTCGGTTTCATCGATCACGGCCAATGGGACCTATTCTATCGGTTCTTTGGTCCAAGTCACTACCATATTTAGTGAGGAAGTGCTTGTAACCGGCACGCCGCAGATTACCTTAGAGACAGGAACTACCAATAGAACAGTTAATTATGCTTTCGGTTCTGGTACCGATACATTGACCTTTAACTATACGGTGGCATCGGGTGATACCACCCCTGATTTAGATTACACTGCGCCAGATGTTTTTGCATTAAACAGCGGCACAATCAAAGATGCGGCGGGTAATGCGGCGACCTTGACCTTAGTAACTCCTGGTGCAACATATTCTTTATGGGCTAATAAGGACCTGGTGATAGATGGTAATGCACCGACAGTTAGCTCGGTGACATCAACTAAGACCAATGGCGCTTATAGTGTAAGTGAAACGATTCCTATCAGTGTTACGTTCAATCAGACAGTTGCAGTGACCGGCACGCCTCAGTTAACGGTAGAGACAGGAAGTACAGATGGGGTGGCCAATTATGTCAGTGTCAGCGGTGCAACAATTACCTTTAACTATATTGTGGCCTCTGGGCATACGTCAAGTGACCTGGATTATACGGGTACATCGGCACTGACGTTAAACAGCGGCACGATCAAGGATGCTTCCGGAAATACGGCTACGTTAACGCTGCCGGCACCGGCGGCAAGCAATTCATTGGGAGCCAATAAATCATTAATTATTGATACTGCAAGCCCAACGGTAACTTCTGTCAGTTCAACTACAGATAATGGTGCCTATAATGCTGGAGATACAATCAATGTTTCGGTTACTTTCAGTGAAAATACCGTTGTTACAGGTACGCCTCAGATCACGATGGAAACAGGAACAGCTGATGGGACAGGAAATTATGTAAGCGGCAGCGGGACAACAGTGCTATCGTTTGATTACATTGTTGCTTCTGGCCACCATAGTGCCGATTTAGATTATGAAAATACATCCGCTCTCATATTAAACGCTGGGACCCTTAAAGATGCACAAGGAAATAATGCCATCTTAACGCTGGCCAGTCCAGGTGCAACGAATTCGCTGGGTGCCAGTAAAGCCATCCTGATAGATAATACAGTACCCCTTATCCATTCAGCTGTCGAAGGTGGGATTCTCGGCATTGATGGTGCAGATTACCAAAGTGCGTCTACCACACTTGATATCTCATGGTCAGGCTCTGATTCACTAGCGGGTATATATAAATATGAATATGCTCTGGGAACCACATCCGGAGGTACAGAGACCATATCCTGGACTGATGCGTCTACAAATCCAGATCTACTCGCATCTACTTCTGTTTCACTCACGGGGCTTACCCTTACCGATGCAACCAAGTATTATGTCTCTGCCAGGGGAACCGACAAGGCAGGCAACGTATCCGCTATAAAAACCGGAGATGGAATGATGATCGATTTGACCGCTCCGAAAGCAGGTGCGGTCCATGATGGCACTGGGGCTGATATTGCCTATACATCTGCTGCAAATACATTATCAGGTAACTGGACCGGTTTTAGCGATGTTACCAGCGGTATTACCGATTATCAGTATGCTATCGGTACCACTTCCGGCGGAATCGATGTAAAGGGATGGACCAGCAACACGACCGATACTTCCTTTACCCTTACCGGTTATAACCTTACGAATGCCCAGGCCTATTATTTATCGGTGAAAGCCATTGACATGGTGGGCCATGTATCAGATACCGTTACTTCTAATGGTGTGATTGCTGACCAGGATGCGCCCACTAAAGGAATAGTGATTGATGGCCTCACGGCAGATAGAGCCTTAACAAATACAGATACGATCTATGCTAGTTGGAGCGGCTTTGCTGATACGTTGAGCGGGATTAACAAATATCAATATGGTGTGGGCAGATCAATCGGTGCTTCTGATGTAGTGGACTGGACCGATAATGGCCTGGATACGACCATCACAATCAAACCATTGATGGAAGATGCAAACATTTACTATGTATCTGTACGGGCAGTGGACCATGTCAACAATACCAGCAGCGTTTCCACCAGTGATGGGGTTAGAGCTGATTATCTTCCGCCTTCGATCATCGCCGTTTCCATTGAAGAGTGGAGCACATTACCTATTTTAAGTAATGCAACAATAACCTTTACCACATCAGAACCGATCACAGCCGCCACTACAAATGTCGTATCATATGCTGGGGATACGGTAACGGATACATTAAGCTTAGAGAAAGACTTATCAACTAATTTAATCAGCAGCATTACTGTAGAGCTTACGAGCCCATTTACCAGCGGTGATGAGATGGCAGTTAAGATCAATGGCTTAACAGACATGGCTGGCAACGTCATCAATGATTTAGTATATCTATATAACATTGCGCTACTGGGTGATTATGATTTGGATGGAGACATTGGTGTTACGGACCTGGCTGCTTTTACCGGTGGCTGGGCCGCAGGTGATCTCACACTTGAACTGGGACCCACTATTGGTGCCGCACCGAATTTAAAACCAATTCCTGACGGTAAATTTAATGCCAGGGACATGATGGCTTTCACGCGCATGTGGCACTGGAATACGAGCAAATTGGGTAAGGTAGGGGCCAAAGTACTGGCTAATCAGGGTAAAGCGTTAAATGCAGTGATTGAAAATGATCATATTGTATTTAATCCGCCTCGAGGCACGCGAGCGGTGGAACTGATTCTAGACTATCCGGCAACGGATATTCAATTTTCTATTCTTGCCGATCAACAGGTCACTGCTGAAGAGGGTTTGATTCTTTCTAACGTGGATACACTCAATGGAAGCTTGGTATACCAGGTCGGCTATTTTGAAGTCAATAACAAGCCCGTACGGATCAATACCAAACATTTACAAAAAAATGATATAATTGTAAACCTTTCCTACCAGTTTATTGGAGACGATAATATCGTACTCAGTGCTGGAAGCGAAGCGCTGGAACTGACACCTGTACCAAAAGAATTTTCTCTGCACCAGAACTATCCCAACCCATTTAATCCAATAACCACGATTAATTACGATCTGCCTAAGGATGCTTATGTGAACCTAGTTATTTATGATATTTTAGGTCGGGAAGTGATCAATTTAGTTGGTAAGGATATGTCTGCTGGTTATCAGACCGTCATCTGGAACACCCGCAATCAGTTCGGATCACCGGTAGCAGCAGGTATTTACTTTTACCAGATCCAGACCCGAGACTTTGTGAAAACAAAGAAAATGGTGCTGCTGAAATAATCTGCGGCTTTTTAGAATATATATTTATTTGAATTCAGATTTTAAATGCTTTAAACTCACCGACTTTTTTAGACGGTAAAACAAAACTTTAAACAAATTATGAGTAGAGTCTGCGACGTAACAGGAAGGAAACCCATGTTCGGGAACAATGTGAGTCATGCGCACAATAAATCCCGTCGGCGTTTTGATATTAACCTGCAGAAGAAAAGATTTTGGCTGGCGGATGAAAACCGCTGGATTACACTGAATGTCTCTACGCAGGGTTTGCGACTGATTGATAAGATCGGTATCCGTAAAGTTGTAAATAAAATGCGAGCGGGCGGTAAAAAAGTTTAATTTTTACTATTAACGGTTCTTTTATAGAAAAAGCCCTCTGCCGAAAGGTAGAGGGCTTTTTTATTATAAATTAATCGTGCTGCCGACGAATAAAGGCTGGAACTTCCAGATCATTCCCGTATATAGGAGTATCTGTATCATCAAAAAACAAGGGCGACTTTGCTTTTTCTAGCGTCGGTTGCTGAGGAACTACTTCTTCCTCGAGCTCTTTTTGATGAAGTGGCACATTTTCCTGTTCAGCTAGAACACGAGTTTGGGTAGGCGTTACCTCTTTTTGCTGCGGTTCTGGCCTGCGGATTTCTTCGACAACCGCTTTTCTATGAAATCCTGTAGCAATAACTGTGACCAGGATTTCTTCTTCCAGAGCTGGCTCTATTACAGCACCAAAAATAATATTCGCATCTTTGCCTGCTTCTTCAAAAATGATGGAAGTAGCTTCATCGACTTCCATCAATGTAAGGTCAGCACCGCCAGTGATATTTACCAGTACACCCTGCGCACCTGAAATAGATGCATTGTCCAGTAGCGGGCTGGAGATGGCCTGCTGTGCTGCCAACACGGCCCTTTCTTCACCCGAAGCTGTACCCGTTCCCATAACCGCAGCGCCCATGTTTTTCATGATGGTTTCTACATCGGCGAAATCCAGGTTGATCAGTCCGTGGACGTTGATCAGATCGGAAATGCCTTTGGAAGCATGAAGTAAAATTGTGTCTGCAAGTTTAAACGCTTCCACAACCGTGGTGCTCTTATCCACAATGGACATGAGTTTTTGGTTAGGGATATTAATAACCGTATCACAGGCCTTTTGAAGTTCGGTTATACCAGCCAAACCGCGGTTCATACGTTTAGGGCCTTCAAAGTTGAAGGGCAGGGTAACAATACCAACGGTCAGGATACCCATTTCACGGGCCAGTTGCGCAACCACGGGAGCTGCACCGGTTCCGGTTCCACCACCCATACCGGCAGTGATAAAGACCATATCGGCGCCTTCCAGATGGGATTTGACCACTTCCTGGTCTGACTCCATGGCATCCTTGCCGATTTCAGAACGGGCACCGGCACCCAATCCTTTGGTAAGGTTTTTGCCAATCTGAATTTTATGCTCTGCAGCATTGTTGTCTAAATCCTGTGCGTCGGTGTTGATGACGATAAAATCGACACCGCCCATTCCGGCCTGGATCATGCGGTTGACAGCATTACCGCCCGCGCCGCCAACGCCAATAAGTTTCAGTCTTGCTTTTTGCTCCGCTAGATTATCGAATTCGAATAGCATAGCGTTTCTCCTTTTCTTGATTCCTTGGTATGTGTTATAAAATTTTTCCTATTAAAAGAACTCTTTCATCAGTTTTTTAAATTTTCCCATAGCACCTTTAAAAGTATTCCCTGTCTTTTGTATAAGAGATATGTCTTCGCCGAATGTTTTCCATTGTGCCAAGCCGATGGCGCTTGCATAGATAGGGCGGGAGGCCACATCCACTGCACCGCTTAAATTGACAGGGTTACCTACTCGAACAGGCATGTTAATAGTTTCCTGGGCGAGACCAACGAGGTTTTTTAGCTCTGATCCGCCACCAGTTAAGACCATTCCGTAGGTTAATTTTTCTTTGATATCTGCCCGGGATACCTCACGCATGATCAGCTGAAGGATTTCAACCATTCGTGCTTCCACGTATCGGGATAATTCATGTTCGGATACCTTGCGCTTGATTTGTCCATTTTGGGCCGGTAATTCAAAGTCGAGGGAAGGGGAGGACATGGATGCTTTTGCCGATCCATAGGTCTGTTTAATTTTTTCCGCATCTTCAATACCCACCTGAAGCATAACGGCAATATCATTGGTGATGCTGGCGGCGCCAATTGAGAGCGTTGCGGTATGACGAACCCCGCCTTCATGATATACAATAATATCGGTGGTCGTTGCGCCAATATCCACGCAGACCACACCCAAGTTCTTTTCATCATCGCTTAAGGTTGCAATGCTGGATGCGAGCCCCTGGTAGACAATCCCATCCACATCCACGCCCAGTTCTTCAGCGCAGCTAACCAGGTTGGTTGCTGCTGTGGTCGCAACCGTGATTAAATGTACTCTAGCTTCCAGGCGCCGGCCGGTTAAACCAACCGGGTCTTTAATGGAATCCATGGTATCAATCACATATTCCTGGGGCAGTACATGAAGTATATCCCTATCCACCGGCAGGGATACGGCTTTGGCCAAATCCAAAACACGATGTACGTCTCCATCGGTGATTTCATGTTGAATTGGTACATTGGAACCATTGTTATTACCTATAGCAATGGCACCCTGAGTATTGATCCCTCTTATGTGACTGCCCGAAATGCCAAGGGAGAGTTTTTCCACAATCAGATCTGCCATTGTCTGCGCCTCTTGCAGAGCATTATCCATTTCATCGATGAGTTGGTCTCGATGAGTGATAGACCCTTTTTTAATTCCTGTAGCGGGCGAGGTACCGATGCCAAGCAATTTAACGATGTTAGATTTGGAGTCAACTTCTGTAATGGCGCAGCAGATTTTATCCGAACCCACATCCAGGCCAGCCTGGATATATTTTTCAGCATTGCGATTGGAACGAATCATGACCACTCCCGTGCGACCAGTTGTTTTTTATACCGCATATCCAGCAAACGGTAATCCGTTAGCTGTCGTTGTCCTAAAGCTTCTTCAAAATTTTTCAAAATGTTCAGTTTGGAGAAAATATCATTCTTTCCAAGGATGACCCTGGTTGGCCGGTCTGTTAAAATGATGACATATTCTTCATGACTATTCAGCGTTAATTCAGAAATATTTTCATACAGTGTAGGGTATCCTTTGGAAAGTTTGTTCAAAATACCTACTGCTTCCTTTACTTTTATGGAATAGGTTTGCTCCCCTTCCGGATAGAGGTCCAAGGCCGTATTAAAACCGGATAAAATGGGAACCAAAGCGCTCTGGCTGTATGGGTGATCAGGGAGCACGACTGCTTCCCCATCCAGCATGAAAAATGAATCCATATTTAAAATTGCTAATGGTTTGCGTTCCACAATATTTATGGTTATCTGATTGGGAAAACGGCGGCTAACCCGGGCAGCCTTTACAAAAGGGTTGGCTTCGATCGTTTCAGCAATTTTCTGCATTTTAACATCGTGGATTGATCTGATATCAAATTGGTCAACGATGTCCTGGTAATTTTTTTTATCTAATATTTCATACCCGCTGATAGCGATTTCCTGTACCTCAAATATTTGGCGGTAGTTTGCCCAGCGGTTTGCACCCCAAAGGGTAATAAGAAAAAATAAAGAAAGCCCAATGCCAACGACTTGTCTCAATGGTATCTTTGGTTTATTAATTTTAATCATATATCAAATGTCCCTGATTTAAATCCCAGTGGTTTTACTTCCAAATCCAGCATGATGCCAAATTTATCATGGACCGTTTCTCTTGCTAGGCGGATCAGTGCGACCACATCGCTGGCTTTGGCCTTACCATGATTCACAAAAAAATTGGCATGGATCGGTGAAATCTCCGCATCCCCGACTTTTGTCCCTTTCAAACCTGCTTGGTCTATATAATATCCTGCCGCACCTTCTTTAGGATTTTTAAAGACACTTCCGGCCGAACGAAATTTTAATGGTTGGGTAGCTTTGCGCCCTCCACTGGCCACGGCACGTTTTTCTTGAACAGTGTCCTTATCGCTTTGGATGAGCTCAAATTCAGCACTGATGACAATCTCATCATCAGGGAATGTTGAGTGGCGGTAGCTGAAAGAAATATCCCCAGGCTGATATTGTTTTTCCTGTCCATCCATTTCCATTACTGTGACATGTTTTAAATAGTTGGAAATTTCTCCACCAAATGCACCAGCATTCATAACCAAGGCACCCCCAAGTGTACCAGGAACACCAATCATGCTTTCTACTCCAGACAGATTTCGGCTGATACACTCTTTCACCATTTTCCCAAGCATAACGCCCGATTCAGCAAATACGGTTGCACCTGTGATTTCCAGACGTTTTAAGGACTTACCCAGAGTAATGACCAGGCCGTCAATGCCTTCATCCGCTACCAGTAAATTGGATCCCGATCCAACGAAATATGTTGCAATACCATGTTGATTGGCAAATTGTAGTATCTGGCTCAAATCATCTTTATCACGAGGCGTAATATATGCGTTGGCTGGACCGCCGATTCGATAGGATGTATGTTTTGCCATTGCTTCATCTTTTAAGAAAGATCCTTTTGTCATGTTGCTTAATGTTTCCATAGGATCCACCTCAGGCTGCCGCTTCCTGGTTAATTAAGTGATCAAAATAGGACTGGCCGTAGCGCCAAATTGTTCCGGCACCAATGGTAATCACCATATCATTTTCTTGGATAATATCATCTAAGGAAACCTGCAGATTTTCTAGATCAGGGATATAATGGACATTTTTATGGCCGGTTGAGCGAGCAGCCTTAAAAACGAGTTTGCCAGTTACACCTTTAATTGGTTTTTCACGTGCCGGGTAAATATCTGTAACGATTAAAACATCGCTATTCATAAAGGCAGCCGCGAATTCCTTATAAAATGATTTTGTCCGCGAAAATAAGTGAGGTTGAAAAACTGCAATAATTCTGCGGTCCCATCCGTCCCGGGCTGCCTGAAGGGTAGCGGACACTTCAGTCGGATGATGAGCATAGTCATCCACCACCATTACATCACCGGCAATCCCTTTAATTTCAAAACGGCGGCGAACACCACCATAGCTACCAATCCCGGCAATAATTGTTTTGACAGATAGGCCCATTTCAAAGCCGATAGCGGCAGCGGCTAGAGAATTAAGTACGTTATGTTTTCCGGGCACGTTAAGGGTAATCTTACCGCATTTTTGATTTTGTTTATAAAGAGAGTAGGTGGTTTTTGTTTCCTTTGATTGGATATTCTTTGCACTAATATCAGCCTGAGAAGTAAACCCGTATGTAATTACAGGCCGTTTTATGCTTGGAATAATATCCTGTACACCAGGCGAGTCTAAACATGCCAGAACGGCTCCGTAGAATGGAACGGCATTGGCAAATTGCGCAAAGGATTTATGCAAATCCTCCAGATCATCGTAACAATCCATGTGTTCCTGCTCAATATTAGTGATTACAGAAATGGTGGGCTTTAGCTGCAGGAAACTTTTGTCGTACTCATCGGCTTCCACCACGATTAAATCACCGGAACCCAGTTGTGAGTTGGTATCAATATTTTTTACCAATCCGCCTACTACCAAAGTCGGGTCCAGCTGAGCGTAGGATAATAAGGCACCAATCATAGATGAGGTGGATGTTTTTCCATGGGTACCGCCAACGCCGATACTGGTTTGTTTTAGGGCAATTAATTCGCCCAGCATTTCAGCGCGTTTAATAATGGGTACATTTTTTCCCCTGGCCGCAATCAGCTCTGGATTATCTTCCGGCACGGCACTGGAATAGACTAAAACTTCACAGTCACCCAAGTTTTTGGCATAGTGGCCTTCATAAATCATGGCACCTTTGGATCTCAAATTTCGGATAATTTCAGAATCATTTAAATCGGAGCCGCTCACAGAAAAACCAAGGTTTAAAAGCAATTCTGCAATTCCGCTCATCCCAATACCGCCAATACCAACAAAATGAACTTTGTTTACTTTTCGAAACATCACGATATCAACTCCATGGCATGATCCACAATTATAGCCGTAGCATCCAGCCTCCCTAGCTTTCGGCTGGCAGCAGCCATATCTAATAATTGGTTTTTCTGATCTAAAAGGCTTTGGATAAGCGCTGATACTTTTTCTGGGATTAAATCCTTTTCAGCAATCAGGGCTGCTGCACCATGTTTGGCCAGGGCGTCTGCATTTTTGGTTTGGTGATCTGCAGCCGCAGCAGGGAAGGGAACCAAAATGGATGGTTTGCCACATACCGTCAATTCCGAACAGGTAATAGCACCAGAACGGCTTAAAACTAGATCACTGGCGGCATAAGCGTTGGCCATATCATCGATAAAGGGCAACACTTTGCATATGTCACTTTCATGATGGGCATAATTAGCATGATGATTTTTCCCAGTTTGCCAGACTACTTGAGTATTGGAGATGGATAAGGATGAAATCATTTTATCCATGGCCTCATTTAGCGCCAGGGATCCTTGGCTACCGCCAAATAAAAACAGTGTTTTTTTATACAGGTCAAATCCAAATTGTTTGAGACCTGTTTCACGAGTACCGCTGTTAATTTCTTTCCTCACTGGATTACCTGCTAAAACGCATTTTTTTTTTACGTATGATTGTGCTTCTTCAAATGCGATGCAAACTGTATTTGCTTTATCAGCAAACCAACGTGTGGTTACACCAGGATAAGAATTCTGTTCCTGGATAAGAGTTGGAACTTTTTTTCTAATGGCCTCTCTTAAGGGTAAGGCACAGGCATAGCCACCGGTTCCGATTACAAGTTCGGGATTGATAGAGCGAAACAAACTCTTCATTTTTGATATGGACGCCATCAGGCGACCGGGAAGCATTAAGTTTTTTCCAATTCCTTCCAGATTAATTGTGCGCTGTAAACCACGAATAGGCAAAAGGTAATGGTTTACATTTTTTACCGGAAGCACATCCTTTTCAATTCCAAATTTTGATCCAATATAATGGATATTGGCATCAGGGTAGCGCCTCTTAATTTCATCGCCAATAGCCAGCGCTGGGAATAGATGGCCGCCGGTGCCGCCGCCGGAAATAATTATATTCATAGTCTATCCATTGAATTGTGGCCTCCAGCCAGAACGGTGGTTCACACTGCGCTTAGCCTGGCTGATATTTAATAGTATACCTAAACAGGCCATATTCATGACCAGGCTACTGCCGCCATGGCTTACCAAAGGCATTGGCAATCCCGTTACAGGTATGATTCCCGTTACGACAGCGACATTAATAAATGCATAAATAATAATGCTGAACGAAATTCCCACAGTGAGCATTACACCAAATGGATCGGTGGTTTCTTTTGCAATTTTAATTCCCCTTTGAAAAATGAGGAGAAATAAGGTAATCACAAAAATTGCCCCTAACAGCCCCAACTCCTCTCCAATAATTGCATAAATAAAGTCTGTGTGAGGCGTAGGCAGAAAAAGATTCTTTTCCATACTATTACCGAGCCCAAGGCCCCAGAAACCGCCGTTTCCCAAACTGATTAGCGATTGTTGAGCCTGGTAGCCTATCACTTCCTGGTTAGCTTCTGTACTCATACCGGAAACAGAACTGAGCCAGTAAATAACCCGTTTCATCCGGTAGGATCGCATAAGCATCACAGGAATCATCACCACTACAGCTACAGCGCCAGTGGCCATGATATGAGGCATTCTTGCACCACCAATGAACAGCATGGCAAAACCGATTAATCCAATTACTGCTCCCGTGCTGAAATCCGGTTGAATAACAATTGCGGCTAGGATACCTGCCATAAGAACGATCGGCGGGAAAAACCCGGTATAAAAATCTTTGATCTTCTCCCGTTTCTTATCGATGTAATATGCCAAATAAATGATCAATGAAAAACGGGCAACGTCAGAAGTCTGTACAGTAAAAAGCCCCAGATCCAGCCAGCGCGCGGGAAAACTGATTCCTCGAATAACATACACAAGTTTGGTAATTAAAAGTAGAACGATGGCTCCAATCATGATATATGGTGCAATGGACTTGAGCTTGCGGTAGTCCAGAAAAATAAATAAAAACATGGCCATCATGCCTACGATCAGTCGTTTGAGATGAGAACGCAGGAAAAGGGTATCGGTAACGCCACCTGTTTCGTTAAGAGAAATGGATGAACTAGAACTGTAAAGCATCACCGTACCAACAACACAAAGAATAATAATCAGCACTAATAAAATTTGGTCATACTTTTTGGTAATAATATCTAACTGCTTCATTGGGGGACCATTTTCTTAACCAAAGATTTAAACGCCTTGCCCCGCTCTTCGAAATTAGTAAATTGGTCAAAACTAGCGCAGCCCGGAGATAATAATACAATATCCCCGGGTTCTGCGCGCAGATGGCAAACCTTAACAGCTTCTTGAAGGCTGGAGACCTGCTCCAGCTTTACCGCATCCCTCAAGGCTGCTGAGATTTTTTCACTCGCCTGTCCATAGGCGACAATTTCCTTCACTTTGTTCTGGGCATGTGGAAGGAGTTGTGAGAATTTCCCACCTTTATCTTTTCCACCAAGGATGAGGTGGATGGAGGAGTCAAAACTATCCAGTGCAACCTTGACCGCATCCACATTGGTGGCTTTGGAATCATTGTAGTAGGTTACACCATTAACATCCAAAACTCTTTCGAGCCTGTGCTCTACTCCGTCAAAGGTAGACATGGTTTGGGCGATTTGTGAATTGGGAATGCCTAAGATTTTTGCTGCCGTAGCAGCTGCCAGAGCATTCGCCAAATTATGCCGCCCAGGAAGAGCGAGTTTATCCAGATGAATTAGCGTGGCGTGCTCTTCATCGTAGATTTTGGTGGCGTTCATTGTAAAAAGTGTTTCCCTTTCTCCAAGAATGCTGAATCCGTGAGTCTGGGGTAAAACGCCGTCAAATTTTGTATTGAGTACCGGATCATCATAATTATATACAATATGATCCCGTTGATCCTGGTTTTGGATCATATTCATTTTTGCTTGAATATATGCATCCATACCGCTGTAACGGTCCAAGTGATCCGGTGTAACATTTAAAAATACAGAAATGAATGGTTTAAAATGGACAATATGTTCCATTTGAAAACTGGAAATTTCTAATACATAAACCCGGTCGGAAGGCATGGTCTCCAAATCCTTTATTACAATATCAGAAAATGCCGTTCCCACATTTCCAGCCAGGGCGGGGGAGAAGCCTTTTGTTTCGCACATTTCATCCAGCAGATTCACCGATGTTGTTTTGCCATTGGATCCAGTGACCGCAATAATCGCGCCATATGTAAACCAACTAGCAAATTCAATTTCACTAACAATGGTGATTCCATTGGCTTTCATCTCATTCACGATTGTCGAATCTTGTGCAATTGCAGGAGAGATGACGCATAGATCAGCATCATAAATTTTTTTGCTATGCCCGCCCGTTTCTACGGTGATACCCATTGTTGAAAGCTTTTCCCCATGCTTAATAACATCGGTATCAGAACTACCATCACTGATCAATATATTAGCACCAAGTTTTTTTCCTAAGCGAGCTGCACTTTCGCCACTACGGCCAAGACCAATCACAGTGATATTTGTGTCCTTAATGTTGATTAGGTTTTTGTTGGAAATATCCATTAACGAATCTTGAATGTGGTAAGTGTTAACAGCGCCAGTAAAAGGCCAATAATCCAGAAACGAATCACGACCCTAGATTCCGGCCAGCCTTTTAATTCAAAATGATGATGGAAGGGAGCCATACGGAATAGTTTTTTCCCTTCACCTGTTTTCATAAGTGTATAACGAAAATAGCCCACCTGCAGAATCACAGAAACGGCTTCTGCCACAAATACACCTCCAATTATGACCAATAAAAATTCTTTTTTGAGTAAAATGGCTAAAGTGCCTAGGGCCGCACCTGTTGAGAGAGAACCTACATCGCCCATAAATACCTCGGCTGGAGCGGCGTTAAACCATAAATATCCCAGGCATGCTCCTACACAAGCAGCGGTGAAAATAGTAAGCTCACCCGCCCCCGGGAGGTAAATAATATTTAAATAATCTGAAAAGTCAACACGTCCGCTCATGTAGGCAATGGCAGCGAAAACACTGAATGCGATTGCCAGAAGTCCTGCCGCTAAACCATCTAAACCATCGGTAAGGTTCACTGCGTTTGAAGCACCCGTAACCACCAATACAATCATGAGAGGGTAAAGCATGCCAAAATCAACCACCGCATCCTTAAAAAAGGGTAGCGAGGTTACTGTCCTAATATTGTCCCAGGCGGGTGTATTATAAATCCACCATGTGATGATAACACCCAGTAAAATCTGTCCGGCCAGCTTATATCGAGCCACCAGGCCTTTTTTTATTTTTTTGATAGTTTTTAAATAGTCATCAATAAAGCCGATTAATCCCATCCAGAGGGTGGCAATCAGTAGTATTTGCACAAAAGAATTGCTCATATCAGCCAGTAGGAAAGTGGGGAGGATAATAGCTGTGAGGATAATTACCCCCCCCATAGTTGGAGTACCCTTTTTCTTTTGATGGGTCTCCGGGCCATATTCACGGATTTCTTCACCAATCTGATGTTGGTTCAGTTTCCGTATGATGGCCGGTCCGAGGATGAAACTGATCAGCAATGCCAGTATTGCTGCACTTGCACTACGAAATGTGATATACTGAAAAATATTGAATGGGGAAAAAATATCACGGAGAGGATAAAGAATATGATACAGCATTAAGTTGTTAAAATATCCTTTACAATGGTTTCCATTTGCATGCCACGAGATCCTTTGACAAGAACTTTATCCCCTTTGTTCACAATGCTTTTTAAAGATAATAGTAGATCATCTTTATTATCAAAATGCTTATGAAATTCAGTGTTTGTAATTGCGCGATCGGTAGCGATTGTTTCCTCTCCCACGGTCAAAACAGCTGATAATTCTGCCTCGTCACATTTTTTTCCTACACTGCGGTGCTGTTCCAAAGATGAATCACCCAGCTCGAACATATCACCGAAAACGAAAATCCGTTTCCCATTTCCACTGAAAGCTTGCAGATAATCGATGGCTGCTATAGTAGACTCGAGATTTGCATTATAGGTGTCATCTATAATGGTAAATAAACCATTATTTTTTACTTCACAGCGGCCTTCTGGAGGTTGGAAGGATTTAATTTTTTCACTGATTTCCTGCCATTGTAATCCAAGTGTGCGTGCGATAGCCGTACAGGCGATCACATTTTTTGAAAACGACAAATTGACGGAATAAGTGGGTATCTCTTTGGTATCTATGGTCAGGGTAATGGTGCCGTCATCATCATGGTGCAGATCAGCCGGGAAATCACATTCAGGTGTGAGACCAAAGGAAATGCTTTCTCCAGTGACTTCCAATGCGTTCACGCGATGGTCTGCTGCATTTACAAAGGAAACCCCATTGTTTAGTTTTTTGAAAAGAGCGCCCTTTGTTTCTGCAACAGTTTCAATTGAACCAAACCCTTCTAAATGTGCCGGGGCGATATTAGTAATAATACCGTGGGTGGGATTGGCGATGTCACACAATTCAGCAATATCTCCCAATTGGTTAGCGCCCATTTCCAAAATGGATGTTGTGTGAACTTGGCTTAACTGAAGCAGAGTGAGGGGCAAGCCAATGGATGTATTATAATTTCCTTCTGTTGCGTGCACGTTGTATTGGGCAGAAAGAACATGTTTGACTAATTCTTTAGTAGACGTTTTACCATTCGATCCCGTAATTCCAATAACGGGAATATGGAATTGATCTCGCCATGCTCTTGCTACTTTTCCTATGACTGTTACCGGGTTATCAACTTTAATCTGAGTGATTGTTGATTCTTTTGAAACCGTATTGACCAGTGCACAATTGCCACCTCGATCATTAACTTCTTTTAAAAATGTATGTCCGTCTACCCGTTCTCCAGCGATTGCAACATATAAATCTTCCGATTGAACTTCCCGGCTGTCCGTTGTGATACCCGTAACTTCAGTATCGAGAGAAATACCGATCGTTTTTCTAAACACTTCCGCAAAACCAACTGGATCGGGTAAATTAATCCGCATTGATAAAGCTTTCGATAATTTCCAAATCTGAATGAGGTAGTTTTTCACCCATAACTTCCTGGTAATTTTCTCGTCCTTTTCCAAGTACAACCAAGATATCACCCGCTTTTAATTCTAGGATTGCTTCGGTGAGACCAATAGCGCGATCCTCATATATTTGGTATTTGTTTTCAGATAGGCCATCGCAAATCTGGGTGTTGATATCTACTAAATCTTCTGTCCGAGGGTTATCTGGCGTTATATATAATTGATCTCCATGCTTCTCAGCAATACGTCCCATTTCGGGTCGTTTGGTTGCATCTCGGTCACCACCGCATCCAAATAAAATATTGATTCTGCCGTTTGAATTTTTCATGCTTGCAATTGTAATCAGAACTTTTTCATAGGCATCGGGTGTATGGGCATAATCCACGATCACTGTTGCCCCATTTTGAAGTGAAATCACTTCCATACGTCCAGGGATTGTTTTGCAACCAGAAACACCTACCTCAATAAGCTTGGGGTTAATACCAAGGCTGATAGCAGTGCTTACAGCACATATAATATTTTCAACATTAAAATCGCCTACCAGTGGAGAGGAAATGCTGATTTTCAAATCGCCTGCTTGGATAGCGCCGCGAATTCCACCCAAATCTTGGGTTAATTCTGAATAATGAATATCTGTAGATCCGTTTTTAGAAATGCTGACTACAGGCGCTTGAGATTCATTGGCCATTGCTTTGCCCATTCCATCATCATGATTGATAATTGCGGTGCCCGTAATTGGCAAAGATTTAAATAGTTTAGCTTTTGCATGGAAATATTCATCCATGGTTTTATGGAAATCTAAATGCTCGGGAGATAGATTGGTAAAAACGCCAAGATTAAACTCCACGTCTGCTACTCTTAATTGATCTAAAGCGTGGGATGAAACTTCCATAACTACGTGGGTAAACCCTTTATTCACTAATTCGCGAAATGTCTTTTGCAGCGTAATTGAGTCAGGAGTAGTTAATGATTTTTCTGGTATAAATCCTTCCGCGATGATGCCTAAAGTCCCCAATTGGGCACTTTGGATTCCTGCAGCACACAGAATTTTTTGAAGGATAGAAGCAGTTGTTGTTTTGCCGTTAGTGCCCGTAATACCAATAACCGTTAATTTTTTGGTTGGATGACTATAATATTCCGCTGACACACGGCTAGCCGCTAAACGCGGATTGGCAACTTGTATGTTGGGAACGGATAATTGGCCCATTTCCCTGCCATTGGTAATTACAACTGCAGCACCGTTTTCTATTGCTTGGGGGATAAAATCATGGCCATCGGCTTCTTCGCCGTATATGGCCACGAATAAACTACCATCGGTTACGTTACTGGAATGACTGCATATATCTTTTACATCTAACGAGGGCAAACTAGTGGTATCAATTACAATATCTTTTACCAGTTTTTTTAGCTCCATATTAATTTAATCCCATAGTGCATATAGACCCAGGCAGCTTTTTTGTTCCCGGTGGTGGACTTTGCCAAACCACATGGCCGGATCCCGTAAAACTCGCGCGGATGTTTGAGGCCATTAATATCTTTTTGGCTTTTCGAATACTCATGCCTCGCACATCCGGTACAAAAGTATAGCCGTCTTGGTAAGTTGAATATGGTGCAATAGTTTCTATAGGTACCAAACCAATATTATCCTTTTCGGATGCATCGACATAAACAGATTTGGGAAATTTTGTTTTTGGCTTATGGTATTGTATAGAATCATCCATATTAATGATTCGCTGAGCTACGCGGCGAAATACGGGTGCTGCGCCATAGCCGCCCCAGTGGAGGCCATAACGAGGTTCGTCTAGAATAATTACTCCTACAATCTGAGGTTCTTCCGCTGGGAAAAAACCTGCGAAATTGGAGATATATTTACTTTGTGAATATTCTCCTTCTACGAATTTATGTGCAGTTCCCGTTTTTCCCGCAATGGACCAACCCATTATACCTGCCTTGATCCCAGTGCCACTCTTCACACCTTGTACCAATATATCCTTGATCGTAGACATAATTGCAGGGTCAGCCACTTTTCTCATCACTTCTGGTTTTTCTGCATATAGCAGCTTGCCGTCAGAGCTTAATATTTGTTTTACTAATCGCGGTTTTAAAAGGAATCCACCATTGGCAATGGCTGAGTAAGCAGACGCCAGTTGTAGTGCAGTGACTCCCACTTCATACCCAATTGACACTTCAGCAAGGGATATCTTGCTCCAATCTTTTATTTTTCGAAGTGTGCCTTTCATCTCTCCTGGGAAACGGATACCAGTAAGGGTTCCAAATCCATAGTTTCTAGAATAGGTGTATAATGGATTTTGTCCTATTTTTTGGGCAATTTTTATTGTACCAACATTACTAGAGTGGGCAATGATTTGTGGGAAGGTAAGGAGTCCAAATTTTTCGTGATCGGTAATTATTTTCCCCGCAACGGTGAATTGACCGTCCTCGCAGTAAAATTCATCATAAAGAGAGACCTTTTTTGTGGCTACAGCAGCAGTAGCAGCTACAATTTTGTAGGTGGATCCTGGTTCAAATTGATCTGTAATAACTCTGATTTTTTGGTTTTCTACGGGATAAGACTCATGCTGATTCGGATCAAAATCCGGTAAGGATGACATAGCCAGAATAGCACCGGTTTGTGGATCCATCAAAATACCCATCGCGCCCTTTGCCTTGGATTCTTCTATTCGCCGGGCTAATTCTTCCTGAAGGATACTCTGATATTCCTGGTTGATGGTTAATTGAATATTGGAACCATCAACGGGATTCTTTATGGGGAAACTGGTTTTGACTTGAGCACGCCCTTCACCATTCACCTGTTTGACTACCCAACCATTCCTCCCTTCAAGAAATCTATTGAATTCTTTTTCAATGCCGATCAAACCTTTATCATCCACGTCTGTAAATCCAATAATTTGAGAGCCTACATGGTTGTGAGGGTAAGAGCGCCTGAATTTCCGATCTATTACTAGGCCGGAATGGTGCTGCCCTAGAATTAGCGCTACCTTTTCCTTCCGTAAATTGCGCTCCAGATAAACAAAATCAGCTTTTGAATTCAATTTATTTAAATAAAAATCTGATTCCCTGCCTGTAGATTCACTTATCAGATCTGCAAATTTAGCTTTATCATTTATTTTTGATGGATGAGCCGCTATGGAATAGTGAATAATGTTACGCGTTAGGGGAACATTATTTGAATCGTAAATATTACCTCTTACAGCCAGAAGCCGTTCCTGCCTTTGTCCCTGGCTAATTCCTTGCTTGCGGTAGCCATCACTATCGATGACCATAATCTGAAATAAGCGCGCAGAAAGTCCAGCCCAAGCAAAAATGAGGCAGCATGAGATTACAGTTACCCGTGTGCGGAATTTTAGATAGGTCTTTGTCAATTAGCGCCAGTTATAATATTGTTGTCAATGTGAATCGTTAATGTTTCAGGTTGAGCAGGGATCATATTTAACTTTGTTCGCGCAACTTGAGAAATACGGTCGCCTCGGGAAAGTTGAGTAATATCCATTTTGAGTTCATTCACAGAATTATCAAGCTCAATGGAGACTTGGTTTTGTATTTCAATAGCCAGCATCGTTTCATCCACTTCTATATAAACCCATAAGTAAAAAATCAATCCTGTGATGGAAAGAATTGTAGTAGAGAAAAAAAGCAGTGTCTGAAAGAATTCTCGTTTCTTTTTTAATCGGCGTTTTCGCTTTTTCGCTGGCATTATGCGATCCTCTCTGCCGCCCGAAGTTTTGCACTACGAGAACGTTTGTTTTGGAATTGTTCAAATTCAGAAGGTACGATTGGTTTTTTGGTGAGCACTTTGAGTTTCCCTGATTGTTTTAATGAGCGGAAACAATGCTTTATCATTCGGTCTTCAAGTGAATGATAGGACATAATCACAATACGGCCACCAATGCATAGATAATCATTAAAGTGGTCCAGGAAAATCGCAAGTTTATCCAGCTCGCTGTTAACCGTAATGCGTATGGCTTGGAATACGCGCGCCAGAGATTTGTTTCTTTGATGTGGAGGGGTAGACCTGCGGACGGCCTCTTTGAGATCAGCCACAGTGGTCAGTTGTTTTAGAGATTTAATGGTACGGGCAATTTTTCGCGAATGACGTTCTTCACCATATTGGTAAATAAAATCTGCTAATTCTCTTTCGGATAATCTGGAAATCAGTTCTGCTGCCGTTTCACCAGTTTCTTTATTAAAACGCATATCTAATTTCCCTTTGGTTTTAAACCCGAAGCCGCGAGAATCAGAATCTAGTTGCATGGTAGAGATACCCAGATCTAGTACCATGCCGTTCAATTCAGAAATTCCCAATTTCTTGAGGATTTCTGGGAATTGGTCGTAGGAGGAATGGTATAATAAAACGGGTTGTGCGGAGGCACCAAAATGTTTACTGCATATTTCCAGTGCCTCCGCATCCCGATCAATTCCTATTAGCTTTCCATTGGCAGAGAGCTGGTTTAGGATTTGTGTGGCGTGCCCACCAGCCCCGATGGTACCATCTAGGTAGGCTCCATTGGGCTGGAGGTTCAAGTATGTTAGAACTTCGGAGGCCATCACAGGAATATGAAGTTGTGGTTGTTCCTGCAATGCCTTTGCGTTCATTAAAGTATAATTTGATTGGCCAGTTCATCAAATTCAGAAGAATCAATTTTATGTGATTCTTGATCAACGGAATCCAGTAATTTAGGATTCCAAATTTCTATTTTATTCACCATCCCAATGATCAGTGCTTCTTTTCCAAGTTGTGCATATTCTATCAAGTTAGGTGTTATGGCAATGCGCCCTTGTTTATCATATTGAACAGATGAAGCATAACGCACAGTACCTCGTACAAAAGAACGATTGATTCGAGATAGAGAGGAGAGCTTCCGCAATTCACTTTCAATAGATTGCCACACCGTAACCGGATAAACCCAAACGCATGGATCCATCCCTCTGGTAATCACAAAGGATTGTTCATTATCTGAGGTAAGCACATTACGGAATTTGGCTGGAATATTGACGCGTCCCTTAATATCTAAGGAATATGAAAATTCTCCAGTAAATGTATTTTGATTTATTGTCATGCCCAAAAAGTCCAGGTAAAATTACCCACAACTACCCATAATGTATCTCTTATCCCCCACAGATGTCAATATATTTTATAAAAAAATTATACGATCCCCAAGGCATATGCAGGAATCGGATAAACGAATACTTTAAGGGGGAAGGATTTAGCTATTCGGAACGAACTGCTGAATGGTCACCGTATTATCGGCAACCGAGAGGGTAACCCGGACTGGATTTGAAGATGAATTAATAGAATTTAAGGTAGCACCATTCAAATAGAAATTGATGCCCCTTGTATGTTTCAATAAAATTTCAAATGTTTGACCAAATTCATAAAGACGGTTATCTCCCGAAGGAATGAGGTTCTCAATGGGTTTAAGCGTATCTGTTTTGGTACGGTACCAAACCCTTTCGGCAGCGGCCAGTTTGAAGATGTATGGTGGTTCTGATTTAAGCTCTTGAATCAGTTCATCTCCCATATCAAAGTTATTCTGCAAGTCCTGATCCGTAATGGGCCCCTCTTCTATAAATTCACTGGGATATTCAATAGGAGTTTTAGTCGCCTCTTCTTCATTAATGACTCGAATGATGTAAATGGAAAAAATCAATATTCCTACTAGAATAATCCCTTTTAGGGTTTCGGTACGAACATTTTTTGCATTATGATTCTGAGATAAAGTGGCCTTATCTTTGTCATTTGACTGCGTTTTTTCTACTTTCTTGAGATGCTTATTTTTTTTCGGTTTTGGCGCTGATGTTTTATTTCCTAAAAAGTTTTCTAGATTATTGACAATTTCATCTGGATTCGCACCTATTTCCGTGGCATAAGCACGTATAAATAGACGGGTATATGTATGAGGGAGTAAATCAAAACGACCCTCTTCTATTGCTTCAAGGTAGCTAAGATTGATCTTGGTTCGATTATGAATTTCTTCGAGATTGATGCCCTGCTGTTTCCGGAGGGCTTTTAATTCTGTGTAGAACTCAGACATAAGGGCGGAAAAGTTACATGCAGGTTTCCCTTCAGAAAAACTCTTTTTGACGTTTATACACGATGCTGAGAAGTAACATCAAATTGATATGTCTAGTGAGACAAAAAGTGCATATATAATTACCATTTTCATTATTGGGTTTCCAATAGGTCAATAAAATAAGAATAAAATCTGGACAGAGGGAATCCCATCACATTATAAAAACATCCGTCTATACGATTTACACAAACAGAAAACCAATCCTGGATTCCGTAGCTTCCTGCTTTATCAAAAGGTTTGTAAGTCTCAATATAATAATTGATAATATTATCACTTAAAGTATTAAATGTAACATTAGTTCGTTCATGAAAACTGTCGCTGATATCCTGTTTTATGTTTTGAATCGAAACGCCAGTAATCACTTGATGGGTATTACCGGACAATCGTTTTAACATCTGAAAACTGTCCTTTTCGTTCTTAGGCTTGCCTAAAATATGTGACTCAAAAACAACAATAGTGTCTGCGCCAATGACCCATTTATCCGGATAAGAATTAGCAACATCTTTTGCTTTCTCATGGGCATAATGTTCTACAAAATCTGTAGGAGAAAGGTTAAGAGAAAAATCTTCATAAATTTGACTTGGAACCACTTCAAATTCCAAATCGATTTGTTCAAGCAATTGTTTGCGCCGAGGCGATCCAGATGCGAGAATAATTGGGTATTTGTTCAGGTGTTTCATCGAAATACAGCCATACGGCCAATATGGTTTATTTTTTGAGACCCATTACTGGCTGTAATCTTATATAAATATACACCATTGGCTAACATACCACCATATTCATCCCGCCCATTCCAATCAATCTGCTGGTATCCGATAGTAAAGAATACTGGCAGAATAGATTTTATTCGGCGGCCGGCCAAGGTATAGATATCAACCGATATTTCCGCATCAGCAGTTAATTCAAATGTAAATTTTGTTTCATGGGCAAATGGATTTGGAAAATTAAAAACATGCAAAAGATCGAGTTTTTCGGATTTTAATAAAATAAGGTCAATTTGTGCTTCAGTGGGATTATTGGCATTATCCCAAGCGCTTACAATCAAGGATAGTTGGTTATCTTCGGATGGTATATTATACTCGATTGTTCCTGTATTTAAACTGTTCACATCATAAATAAATCGCTCGGTTACAATAGATTTATCATCGATTGTAGGATTGATGAATAAAAGTTCATGCCCCTTTTCTCCAGTTAGGTTAATTCCTAGTGGATCCGAGATCCGGATTATCAATTTTTTTTCAGAAGAAAGATGGTCTCCACTGCGAAGTATTCTGCCGGATTCGGACTCAAATGTAATGATCGGTCCATCCGTATCATTGGAAGGTGATCCTAACGTCAGTTGAATTTTCCCTACTGCGCCAACGGCTTCTTCACCCGTGTTTGAAGTGATTGAAAACCTGACTTTCGCTGGATTATCAGAGTAAGTGATATCTTTTGGGACCCTGAATTGGGGAGATAAGAATGCCTCATCAAAAGTAAAGGCACCTCTGAATAAGGTCGGCCCAATTTTTAGATAAGATATTTCTTCCTTGGATGAACGAAAATTGAATGATTTAGTGATTTGACTTGGACCATCTTCAAAAATGAGGAATCCCTGTCCTGAAACAAATGGGCTGGTACCGTTCAAGGTTCCGACATCCAGTGTCGCTAAGGTGTCAGGTTGCACCTTACCGTCGCCGATAATTTGAGAAGGTATCGGTAACTTCATTGCCGGGTCACCGAAAAGATGAAATAATTCACCATCATTTCCGCCTGTTTTTACAGACTGCAGTGCTATCCCCAAATTGGTATCGGTCATACCGCCGTTGGGGAAAAAAGCGTCAAATATTTTTTCTAAATAATAGATATTACTGGAAACGGTAATACCTCGAGTGGTTGTAATAATTGCAGAGGCCGCATCCATCGTTGTGCGGATGAGTTCTTCAGCAAATGATTCAGACCCAATTTGATCAAATTGCCCCCAGTTACATGTGCCGGCAATCCAGATAGGCAGTTTCATCTCCGTATGCATGGATTGTATATCATTTCTAGTTTCGTTAATGATCAATAGTTTTTCTTGTGCCCATTGGGTAGAGTTACCATGGCCAATAAAATTAATCAATGCTGTACCAGCGTTAATTTGGTCAAACAAGGCTTGGGTGGCTTCAGGCTTTATTACGCCAAAACCAGAACCATCACTTACTTCAGGGTAATTTACCATATATAGTTTTTTTATCTCCATAAAGTCGGGAATGGATTTTGATAGTCGTTCGGAATATAATGTATGACTTTTACCAATAGTTAATTCATGCAGTTCTTTTTCTGGTCGGGCCGGGTCATCAGCGACTAAAGTGATACGTTGCTTCCACAAACCGGGAGGCATACTAGTTTCAAAAGCAATAATTTTTTCCACAAAATTGGTGACTTCTTGTGTGCTCCTAGCGGGATATCGGCCTAGGGCCATTTCGGGAATAATGCCATTAAAGGAAGTCAAACGATCATCGGAGGCATAAGAATAAAACGTTCCAACTTCAATGGTGGGGATGATAATATTAGATTGGCCGGTGATATTGCGGTAATCGTAATCTCCATCCCCAAGTAAGAGGACAGTGTAAGGCTTCGTGGTCCAATTGTCTCGGGCCCACTGTAGAAAATGCCGGATAGCTACGGGGTCTTGATTTCCACCTGAGAATTCATCATAAATATCTCCTATCGATGCATAGAATGATTTCCCTCTATGGCTCATCAAGGTTTGAGCCGGAGTGCGAAATGTTTCTGGGCCAATGATCACGTGGTCAGCGCCGCTTAATTGATCTCTTAATTTGTGAAAATTTTTGATTCCGATTAGGGATAGATTTTCTATGTTCGGAATATCATCGTAGTTAAAGACAAAATACCGCTGCAATGTGTCGGGTGGGAGTGCAACACGCATAAGTGTCAAATCGTTCTGTGTTTGGCTAGGCACATTTTGAGGCAATCTTAAGTCCGTAATATTCCATATCTGAAGATCAGCACCTGATATGGTAAAAGTCATATCATTGGCTGTAACCGGTGCAAAAAATTCAAATGGATATGAATAAATCAATTTTTGCGCATAAGACAAGGTAAGAAAGTCAAAGAGTGGTTCTGAATTGGGATTATCAGAAATATTCGAAATTTGAAATACTTGTAACCCTTGAGGTAAGGTACCAGCCGCAATTGAAAAATCTCCTGATTTTAAACCAATATTTGACCAAGTAATCAAACTTAATTCTTGAGAGTTCAACGAAAGTTGAACCGCATGTTTGGTATTTTCGTAGCGTGTTTTAACCGATTCTTTTCCGATCATGCCGAAAGTACCACTGGCACTGATGGAAGAAACAGGCTGTCCCAAATCAACTTCCTGGCTAAAAGAACTCCCTTGTTTTATTATTGTATTTCCCCAGGCCAAACCTGATTTATGGGGATTAATTAAATCAGATTCGAAATGAGAATGAACAAACCCATAATCAATGCTAAGAGGTCCATCTTCTACTGTTTTACCAGTTTCAATTCTTTTACCACGAATAGAATTATCATCAGGTATCAAGAGCCAATACACCGATTGAATAAAATAAAGGTTTTGGTGCCATCTGACCTGATCAGCATTTTGATCAAACCCGCTGGGTCCCTGACCGTAAAAATATATTTCATCACTTGTATCTAAACTGCCATCTGATTCGCCATTGATCATTATTGCCAGTTCTATCAGGTTCTCTGGTATAGTTGCATTATTGGTAATCTTTTGTGTCAAGTTATAGGTGCGGTCCCTTCCCATTGCAGAAGCGGTAAAAAGCATAAAATTGCGGGGATCCAACGATTCCCCTGTATCAAGGGCCGAATGTATAGCATTGGCAGGTATTTTATAAATACCGTCATGCTCAATGCTGAATTTAATCCATCGACCTTTGGGCATTTCCCGAATTTTATGTAAAACATGTTTTGGAGGATGGATCCAGTTTTTTGCGGTGCTCCAATTAAGAACTTTTGGCGGAAGCAAATATTGATGAACAGAGGTTAGTTTTGGCGGACTATCATTTTTTCCATTAAGATAAATGGTTATTGTTTGACTTGGATAATAAAGACCAACAGAAGATAAAGGGCTGACCTGGATCGTTCCAGTTTGTAAATCATTCAATTTTTGTTGGTGAATCCATTGTGTTTTCGTTGGTATTACGACTTGAAATGGATGGGCGATCGGTTTTTCTGAACGTGTTATTATTGAAGGTAAATTTGAATCAGGAAGTCCGATTAATAGTTCGATTGGTGCAAGATCATCAGGATTATTCGGTTCGCAAATAATCTGAATCACTAATTTTTCCATATCAGATGACAGAACTGAAACAGTAGTTTGTGCCATTAGGCATCCTAAAAAGGAAATAAACGTTATCCAGAATTGATGATATCTCATGGGGGTAAAATTTAATGAGTGGTTTGGCATGAATTAGAGTGCCTTTTTGAAGTTTTTACCATTTTTATCCAAAATTAATTTTCCTTCATGTATTGAAATTGAATCCGGGCATAGTTACACGTAATTTGAATGTCGTTTTATTAACAAATTTTTTCATGTTTGATATCAACCGATCAATTTGAAAGGTTTCCCTTTGTTTGACCAAAAAATGATTAAAGTCGTTTATGATCGCATTCCTGATAAGGTAAATGCGGCTAGGGACATGGTTGGACGCCCTTTAACGCTAGCGGAGAAGATCCTTTATTCTCATTTGTCTGAGAAGAAAGTATCAACGGTATATACCCGTGGGGATACTTATGTTGACTTTTCGCCAGATCGTGTGGTCTTGCAGGATGCCACAGCCCAAATGGCATTACTTCAATTCATGATGTCAGGAAGAATTAAAGTTGCGGTACCATCCACTGTACATTGTGACCATCTGATTCAAGCCAAACAAAATGCGCGAACCGATTTAGCGCAGGCTCTTGATGTAAACAGTGAAGTCTATGATTTTTTGGAATCCGTATCGAATAAATATGGGCTGGGATTCTGGAAACCAGGGGCTGGTATCATCCATCAGGTAATACTTGAGAATTATGCTTTTCCTGGTGGTATGATGATTGGTACTGACAGTCACACAGTTAATGCGGGTGGATTAGGTATGGTGGCCATCGGTGTCGGTGGTGCCGATGCTGTAGATGTTATGGCTGGGATGCCGTGGGAGTTAAAATTACCCAAACTGATCGGTGTGAATTTGAGTGGAGAAATGAGCGGTTGGACTTCATCCAAAGATGTGATCTTAAAGGTGGCAGGGATTCTCACAGTAAAGGGAGGAACGGATGCGATTATTGAATATTTTGGTGACGGGGCCAACAAACTATCCTGTACTGGGAAAGGAACGATTTGCAATATGGGTGCTGAAATCGGCGCCACTACTTCTTTATTTGGCTATGACGCACATATGGAAAAATATTTAAAGGCCACGAATCGGGAAGGAGTGGCTGACCTGGCCAATGGAATCGCGGAGCATTTGCGGGCTGATGATGAGGTAAATAATAATCCTGAACAATTCTATGATCAGGTAATCGATATAAATTTATCGGAATTAGAACCCCATTTAAATGGCCCTTTTACACCGGATAGAGCAACTCCTATATCAGCCATGGCAGTAGCTGCACAAGAAAATGGCTGGCCAACAGAAATAAAAGTTGGATTGATAGGATCATGTACCAATTCGTCTTACGAGGATATTTCCCGGTCAGTTTCCATTGCCCGGCAAGCGGTGGAAAAAGGGTTAAAGACTAAAGCGGATTTTACCATTACACCTGGTTCCGAGCAGGTTCGTTATACGATTGAGCGGGATGGGTTCATTGATACATTTGAAGCGCTAGGTGCCAGAGTCTTTGCCAATGCATGTGGGCCCTGCATCGGTCAGTGGTCCAGATCAGATGCGGAAAAGGAAGAAAAAAATACAATTGTACATTCATTCAATCGAAACTTTGCGAAACGAGCGGATGGTAATCCAAATACACATGCATTTGTTGGATCGCCAGAATTAGTCACGGCGCTGGCAATTGCTGGTGATCTAACTTTTAATCCAGTAACAGATATATTAACTAATGAAAATGGTAAGGAGATAATGTTTGATGCGCCCAGCGGAGATGATCTACCAAGTGATGGGTTTGATGTTATTGATTTAGGCTATCAGGAGCCGATTAAAGACGGAGCGAAAGTAGATGTATTGGTAAACCCGAATTCAGAGCGCCTGGCATTACTGATACCATTTGAACCCTGGGATGACAAGAATATTACGGGGATGAAAGTCCTAATTAAGGCCAAAGGTAAATGTACGACAGACCACATTTCCATGGCGGGTCCATGGCTACGCTATCGCGGACATTTGGATAATATCTCCAATAATCTACTTACTGGAGCGATGAATTATTTTAATGAAAAAACCAATTTAGTGAAAAACCAATTAAATGGAGAATATGGTCCAGTTCCTGTTATTCAGCGGGATTATAAAAGCAATGGGATACCCACCATCATTGTAGGTGATGAGAACTATGGTGAGGGATCTTCTCGGGAACATGCGGCTATGGAACCAAGATTCTTGGGTGTACGGGCTGTGTTAGTACGTTCATTTGCTAGAATTCATGAAACAAATTTAAAAAAACAAGGCATGCTGGCATTAACCTTTGCAGACAAAACTGATTATGATAAGATCCTTGAAGACGATACCTTAGATTTTATTAATCTCGATCAATTTAGCATGGGTAAACCACTGACTTTAGACGTTTTTCACGTGGATGGATCTTCAGATACTATTTATTGCAACCATACCTATAATGATTCACAGATCAAATGGTTCAAAGCAGGTTCTGCATTGAATCTTATCCGCTTGCAGGAAATCTAGTTTTCCATGAAAATCCTCGTTTCTGATCCAATTACAGAAAATGGCTTAGCTGTGCTGAAAAATGCAAATTTTGATATTGTTGAATTACCAAATGGCAGTACAGAAGAAAAGACCGAAGCCTGCAAAGATGCACACGGTTGGATCATACGCAGTGGTACTACAATTACCGCAGCAATGATTGAAACGGCTAAAAATCTACAGGTAATTGGGCGTGCCGGTGTAGGTGTGGATAATATAGATATTCCTGCTGCCACTCGTCACGGTGTAGTTGTGATGAACACGCCAGATGTGAATACCATTTCCGCTGCTGAACATACAATTGCCATGATGCTTTCCTTATCCCGCAATATACCCGTGGGGAACAGTGGATTAAAAAACGGCGAGTGGAACCGACATGCATTGGTTGGTACTGAACTTCGAAATAAAACACTTGGTATAGTCGGGCTGGGTAAGATTGGTAGGGAAGTACTCAACCGCTGCAGGTCTTTTAGCATGAATATTTTAGGTTACGATCCATTTATGAGTCAGGACATGTTTAACCCTGAAGAGGTGAAAATAGTAACGCTTGATGAGTTGACATCTCAATCTGATTATATTTCCCTGCATGTCCCCATAAACGATTCCACAAGGGACTTGTTTGATTATGACCGAATGTCTTCAATGAAACCTACAGCACGAATAGTTAATGTGGCCCGTGGCGGTATCATTAATGAAGAAGATTTATACCGTATTTTAACCGATGAAAAAATTGCTGGTGCAGCCATAGATGTTTTTTCATCAGAACCAATTGATGAGTCCAATCCATTATTAAAAGCACCAAATATTGTATTAACTCCCCATTTGGGCGCTTCTACAGAGGAAGCAAAAGAAGGGGTTAGTATAGCGGTATGTGAACAGGTGCGGGATTACCTGGTTTACCAGAAACTTGCAAATGCCCTGAATATGCCAATCTCAGATTTGGCAATATTGAATGAAATTCAAATTCACTTGGACCTGGCTGAATTAATGGGCAATCTTCAGGGTCAGTTAAATCCCGGTATAATTAAAAAAGTTAATGTGGAATGCGCTGGTTCCATGCGTGAAACAAAACCGGCAGCATTGGCATTTTTAAAAGGATTGCTCAATGACCGTGTTCCAGACCGTGTTAATTATATTAACGCGGAAACACTTGCAGTGGAATTAGGTATCCAGATTGAGTACAGCTATTCTTCAGATTGCGGAACCTATACGAATTTAATTCGAACAAAAGTTCAAGGTGCATTGGTCGCCAACGAGATACATGGCAGCATTTTTGAGGGTAAACGTATTCGCTTGGTTAATATTCTTGGATATGAGATTGATGTGACTCCTTATGGTACGATGCTTTTTGCTCGGAATAAGGATGTACCCGGAGTAATTGGAAAAGTTGGTACAATGCTTGGTGAAGCCAAGATCAATATCGGCGCTTATTTACTGAGTCGTGAAATGAATAATGGTGAAGCATTTGCCGTACTGCGAGTGGATAATTCAGTACCAGAAGATATTTTATTGAAATTGGAAGAATTACCTGAAATTCTTTCTGTTCAGCAGCTACATTGTTGATTAATGGCTTCTGTTGTGACGTCGAAGTCGATTCAAATAGCTGGAGGTGGTATTGCAGGTTTAACGGCAGCCATCCAACTGAAAAAATATGGATTTGATCCAATTGTCTTTGAAAAAGATTTACAAATAGGTGGATCTCGACACGGGGATTATGAGGGGTTAGAAAATTGGATTTTTTCTCAGCATGCCCCATCCTTCATGGATGATTCTGGTTTTAATTTTAATACAATTACTACACATCCAATCAATCGTTTTTTGGTTCATACCCAGAATTACCAGCCATTATTAATACAAAGCAAGAATCCATTTTTTTATATGGTAAAGCGAGGCAGCAAAAAGGATGATTTGGATAATCAATTATATCGGCAGTGTGTGGATCAAGATATCCAATTCAAATTGGGGAAAAAAGCGCCAAAAATCTGTCACATTAATGCAACCGGCACAAAAAAAGCAGCAGCCTATATTCAAGGCATTAATTTTTCGACAAGATTAAAAGATCAGATTCATTTACTTTTAGGGCATAAATACGCACCGAAGGGTTATGCATATCTAATTATTATTGGCGGAGAGGGTACCTTGGCCGCCGCTTTTAAGAAACCAAAAAATTTTAAAATAGATTACCTTAAAGAAACCCAAAAATATTTCAATGCGAAAGGAATTCAAATTAGAAATGGGAAGCAATTTGCCAGCCGGGGCAGTTTTTCCCTTCCGTTCTTAGCTTGGAAACCGCCATTTCAAATAGGCGAAGCAGGCGGTTTTCAGGATTATTTATTTGGATTTGGAATTAGAATGTCCATTATGTCAGGCAGAGCTGCTGCTTTATCCGTTATTGGCGAAAAAAAAGAAGCCCGAAAGATTTTAATTCAATTGAATCAAAAAAGAAGATTATCCTTCATAAATCGGATCTTATATGAACGATTAAATGATTATCAAATGGCAGTATTGGCAAAAAAACTTTATGAATCTTCCAATCCATTATCCATATTGGCTGGTGCGTATGACTGGAACTTTAATAATATGCTACGTTGGATAAATATGAGACATCGATATGAAATACGTCCTACTTAGAAGTATTCAGATTGTTGCGATGATCATTTTACTATCAGGGCTTGTATGGGGTATTCGAAATAACAATGTCATGCTGGAACTAAATGCGCTTTTCATCGGTTCAGGCATATTTTATATTGCAAATATGTTGTTGAAAAAAGATTAATCATTCAAATTCCTATATCATTATAACACAAAAGCGAGAATACTATGTCAAAACTTTGGGATGACTTAAAACAAAACATGAAAGAATGGAGCAGTGCTGCTGTTGAAAAAGCAGAAGAAGTCAGTAAGGTGGCAGTTGCCAAGACGGAAGAATTAACCAAGATAAGTAAAATCAAACTAGAAATTCATCAACTTCAACGCGATCGCCGGAAACAACAAGAAGCTCTAGGAAAGTTAGCCTATGGTCAAGCCAAAGATAACAATATGGTTAATTTTACGGGTAACACGGAATTTTATTCTCATGTGGAAGAAATCGAAAAAATTGCATCTGTCATTGGTGAAAAAGAAAGAGAAATTGAAAAAATCAAAGATGAATATAATATCCAAGATAGTGAAGTTTCTGCAGATATGGAAGAAGCACAGGTTACAGATGAATTATCTGAAGAGGGGGAAGTCAAGGATTCACCTGAATCCGAATAATATCATTGCCTTAGCTGTATTATGGTTTGGATGGAGATGACCCAAAAAATTTAGAAGAAATCGGAAAAATTATGGGGTTAACGGGGGAAAGAATACGCCAAATTAAAAAACGTGCATTACAGCGATTAAGACACAGCACACGGTCCCAATTACTTAAAATATTTCTGAAATGATCAATGAACAAATTTGTATATTGGATTAATACTCAAGGCGAGTAAACTATGTTTCGTCGTAAAAAAAGACCCAATAAATACCATAATTATATCATTGTATCCGAACGTGATTCGGATCTAAAACAGTTTCATTTTTCCCATAAGAGGCTTTTGGCAATATCAGGAATTACTATTGTATTTATTTCAATTACACTTTTTCTCAGTGCTGACGCGCTAACAGGTCTTTTATACAAAGCAAAATTGAAAGATCTACGAGATAATTATCAACGATTGACCGAAACATTAGTCGATCTACAGACAGAACTCGAAGATGTGTCAGGGCAAGTCAGCACAATTGAAAAAAAGGATCGTGCAATTAGAACCTATACCGGTTTACCCCAGATTGATCGAGACGTTCGTAAAATGGGTGTGGGGGGTACAGTCATTAGAAAAACAAATATGGATAATATAGCGCCTGATTTCACCGATAAGATTTCTGAAATTGGATTAAATGTCGATGCAATATCACGAAGAGTGAAACTGGAATTACAGAGTTATAATACCATGTTTGATAAAGTCCGCAATCATTCAGATAATTTAAAAGTTATTCCTTCAATTCGGCCGGTTCAGGAAGGTTTCCTCGGATCGGGATTTGGTTATCGCGAAGATCCATTTAATGGAAAAGTACGCTACCATTATGGATTAGATTTTGCAGTAAATACAGGGACAAAGATTTATGCCCCTGCTGATGGTAAAGTAAAGTTTGCTGGTGATCAAGGCGGTTTTGGGAAAGTGATCAAAATTGATCATGGAAATGGTTATCGTACCATATATGCTCATTTATCAAAATTTAATGTGAAACGCGGACAGGATTTGAAACGAGGAGAGTTAATTGCAATCTCCGGTAATACTGGAAGGTCAGACGGTCCCCACCTTCATTATGAAGTGCACCAGTATGGGGCACCTCGAAATCCACTGGATTATTTTTTCTCCGGCTACTTGAAGTAAGCCTTTTTTCCTCTACACCTCTCTCATTAATTTTCAAGATAATCTCATGAGTAAATCATACTATATAGAAACTTACGGTTGTCAAATGAATGTTGCCGATTCTGAACTAGTCTCAGGCCTGCTTACTAAGGCCGGATATTCTGAAGCTAAAGATATTTATAATGCGGATGCTATTTTCGTGAATACCTGTGCCATACGCGAACATGCAGAAGAAAAGATTCATTCTCGTTTAGGGTATTATCATCAAATCAAAAAGAAAAATCCAAAAATGATTATTGGTCTTCTCGGATGTATGGCACAGAACTTGAAAGAAGATATTTTGGAGTCAAAACCCTACGTTGATATTGTATTGGGTCCTGATTCCTATCGCCGACTACCAGAGATGATCGAAAAAAGAAATGGGAATTCTACCCATTTAGTAGATACAAAATTGTCACGATTCGAAGTATATGAGGATATGTTTCCAAGCCGTCATCTTGGCATCAATGCATGGATTCCAATTATGCGAGGATGTGATAAATTTTGCACTTTCTGCATTGTACCATTTACTCGTGGACGTGAACGATCTCGCAGTTTAGAAGGTCTTATTGATGAAATAACCCAAGCCGTTTCTGATGGCTTCATTGAAATTACTTTGTTAGGACAAAATGTCAATTCCTACATTCACGAAGGGCGCGGTTTTCATGAATTATTGGATGCAATTGCCAACGTGCCAGGTGTAAAACGCATTCGCTATACCTCGCCCCATCCTCAAGACATGACGAAGGATGTATTGGATGTAATGAGCAAACATGATAATATCTGTAATTCTGTTCATTTGCCACTTCAAGCGGGGAATGACAAGGTATTAAAACGCATGAATCGTACATACACGAAAGAACAATTTATTGCTCTCGTAGATCAGATTCGCGATAGGCTTCCTCGTGTAGGTATATCAACTGATATTATTGTCGGTTTTCCAGGAGAAAATGAGTTCGAATTCCAAGAAACATTGGAAGTGATGGATACGATTAAATTTGATTCGGCGTATACCTTCAAATATTCGTCTCGTCCTGGAACTAAAGCAGCTGAATTTGAGGATCATGTTGTAGAACCCGAAAAACAGAATCGACTGGAACGTGTGATCAAGGCGCAAAAAGAACATACCTTGCAGCGCAATAAATCAATGGTCGGACGTGTTGAAATGGTTTTAGTTGAGAAAGAAAGTAAACGATCGGCGAATCAATGGGCGGGCAGAACTGATTCAAATAAATGGGTAATTTTCAATAAAGAAAATTACCATATTAGAGATTTTACCCCAGTCAAGATCACTGAAGCCAAAGGTATCTCACTACACGGTAAAATTGTTCAATTACAAGAAATGGAGGCAGCCTGATGAAGCTGGTAAAAATTTTCGCAGGATTAGTGATTCTAATATTAATATTGGCATTTTTAACGCAAAATACCAATATTGTTACTGTGGATTTGATCTTTGTTGAACCTAAGAATGTTAAGGTTGCTAATGTTATGCTGGGGGCCATTTCAGTTGGTATTTTAATTGGTTTTGGTGTTGCGTTGACCAATATTATATCGAACAAGTCAGAAATCCGATCTTTGAAAACAAAAAATCGAAAACTTTCAGATGAACTCAATGATCTTCGTAATGTGGCTATTGACGAAGGTATTTATGACACGGAAGATGGAGAAAATTAACATTGATCTGGATTTTCCTGATACCATCCGCGGTTATTTTAGCGGGTGTATTTATCTATTATTTCCGACCTAAAAAGCAGCTGCGTACCGAATCCATTTATACTCACGCCCTTAATGCTATGGTCCGAGGAGATACTCGTACAGCGCTTAGCCACTTGAGAAACGTAGTAAAACAAGATACAAATCATATTAATGCTTACCTGCAAATGGGCGATATTCTCAGAGAAGAAGATAATGCCCAAGCGGCAATAAAAATCCATCAGTCTCTAACTGTTCGACCTAATTTATCAAATGAAGTCAAGCGTGATATTCATAAGTCTCTGGCGCTAGACTTTGAGCAGCTTGGTAAAATAACTAAAGCAATGGGGGAAGCTGAAATAGTTCTTAAGCTGGATCGAAAAAATTTATGGGCCAATGAATTTTTATTAAAAATTTTTGAGCAACGACGTGAGTGGGATAAAGCCATGCAGACAACAAAAGCAATCCAGAAATTGAAACAGTCTCGAGATCCCAATCAAATTGCACGATTTTTGGTTTACCAGGGTATGGACAAGTTAGAAAAAGGCCAGCTTAAAGAAGCAGAATCCCAATTTCAAAAAGCGGTGAAAACGTCCCCAGAATTTGGGCTGCCATATTTAAGATTGGGTGATTTATTCGCTGAGAATAGAGATTTAGTAAAGGCTATTGAAAACTGGGAAAAATTTGCCTTACTTAATCCAGAGGAAGGTCGGCTAGTTTATTCTAAAATTGAATCAGCCTTGTTTGACCTAGGGAGATTTAGTGAAGTAGAAAAGTTTTATGAAAGAATTCTTGAAAAGGATTCATCGAACCTCAATGCACTGACCAAATTGGCCAATGTACTGGAAGAAAAGGGTGAACATAATAATGCATTAAATTTAGTTGAAGATGCGTTATCCAAAAATGGGGGATCAATCCACGCTAGGTTAATGAAATTGAAATTGTCGCTTCATGTATCCAAGCCTCATGAATTATCTAACCAGATTGACGAGGTTATTCAATTACTAACCATTCCTAATGAAAAATGATAAAATGTTGCTTATTTATCTTAACAATTATCTGGGGGTGGAATCTCCATTCCCAAAATATTGATCTTTATTTAACACTCTTGGAAAAGGGTAGGATAGAAGAAGTGAAAGAAAATCTGTCTGAACTACTTAATCGATACCCAAATGAAGCAGGTGTTTATTTGCTACAGGCAATGGTGAATGAAAATGGTGATGATTCTTTGATTCAATTCCGGAATATCATTGAGAAATTCCCTAAATCAGAATATGCCTCCGTTGCAGCGATAAAAATTGGGGAATATTTATTTTCCAGGGGTCTTTATTCGCAAGCTAGTGTACAATTTAAAATTGTATTGTTCAAATACCCACAAGGCGATAATCATCAACGGGCCATGGACCTTATGGTAAATTCATATTTTGCAACTGGTGAAAAAGATTCAGCGAAGGTAGTTTTAAGAACGATAAAACAATTATATCCAAGTTTAAATTATACAAATTATAATATTGAAGGATTAGGTAATAATCCAAGAGAAGCGAGATTAGTTAAACTGGATCCAAATGAAATCAGTAGTCGAATCAAGTCCGCCAAAGCAAAACGGAAAGTTATATTACCTAAAAAAAATTCTAAACCTTGGGTGGTTCAAGTTGGTGCTTTTGGTAAATACGAAAATGCAGACCGACTTAAAAAACAACTTCAAGGTCATAACTTTGCAACGGAGGTCCATACGGTAGATTCAAATGGGAAGCGACTACATGCTGTACGAATTGTTCGATATGAAACCAAAAAATCGGCTGAAGTAATTGGACAGAAAATCAAAAAGAATTTTGGACTAGATTTCCGGGTCATAAATAACCCGGAATAGTCGATTCTGATTAAATTTTGTAATAAAATGGGAATGATTAGGTGGCTGGTGCCTCTCTCGGTCTTCAAAACCGTTGTCCCCGTATATAGCGGGGAGGTGAGTTCGATTCTCACGCGTTCCCGCTAAAATTGAATAAAAGGAATTAGAATGAACAAAAAACAAAGACTAGTTGCAAAAAAGCATCGTAAAAACAAGACTCGTATAAAAGCACTAAGACAAGCTGCAATTTCAGCGGGTAATAAAGTAGAGAAAAAAACTTCATCAAAAGTGGCTACCACTAAGAAACCTGTAGCAAAGAAAACACCAGCCAAAAAAGTAGCTGTAAAAAAGAAATCTACAAAAAAAGTAGCTGTAAAAAAGGTATCAATAAAAAAGAAAGTAACGAAAAAACCTACAGCAAATAAATCAAATAAAAAATCAAGTGATAAAAAATGAATGGATTTCTAAATGATAGAACCCGATTATACCTTGGAATTTTTTTCGTAATAGCATCAATTGGATTTTTCATCTATGGTTGGATGGAAAGGTCAGTTGGGAATCCATTCAATCAAATATGGATGTTGGCTATTATTATCTTGATGGGTGGTATGGTGCACCTTCAAAAAATTGGAGGTAGCCGGAAGAAAAGTCGTCCGAAAGATGAATAAAGCACCGCCATGCGTTCGGCAATCGCTGATTATTTAAATACGTATACACCTTTTGAATTATTTGGGCCGTCCCATTGGGCGGCCATTTTTTTATTTTTATTTCTGGTATTTTGGCTACCTTGGTTTGCAAAAAGCCATTTACATCAAAAGCACCAGAAAAATGTGGGAGTTTTCCTAGGCATTTTGATCGGGGTCAATTATCCCTTATGGGTTTTGCTAGAGATTGTAGCCGGATCCTTTGATATGACACTCCATTTGCCATTCCAGCTGTGCCGATTTGCTAACCTGCTATTACCGCTAGTGATGATTAAACGTAATTTTAAAGTTTTTGAGATTCTTTACTTTTGGGGTTTGTCCGGAATGCTTCAAGGGATGATAACACCGGATATTGTTGAGGATTTCCCCCATTTTTATTATATCCGATATTTTGTTGGTCATCATTTGCTAATAGTTTCATTAATCTATGCAATAGTTGTGTATGATATGAGGCCCACACTGACCAGTATGAAAAAAGCCTTTATTGCTCTAAATGGATTTTTACTTATATCCTTTATTGCAAATATGATTTTAGATGCTAATTATTTTTGGATTATGGAAAAACCACCTATGGCCTCGCTGTTGGATTTCATGGGACCCTGGCCATGGTATATTTTATCTGGAGAATTTGTTGCACTGGCTCATTTTGGATTTGCATATTTCATTTATCTTTTAATTGAAAAAAATAGAAAAAATGATTGATTTAGAGTTGAATTATGATCTAAAAAATTTATTTTGACTAATTTTCATCTAAATTCAAAGGAATCAGTTAATATAAAAACGATTGATAATCGATGAAAATTATTCTTATATCAATTTTATTCTCTTTTAGTCTAATTGGGCAAATTTTAGAAAAAGAGAACAAATTGCTTTGGGACGGGACTGATTGGAAGCATGTTTCTGTCCGAGTCGATGGGAATCCTGCAATGATCTTTCGAGTTAAGTCTGCATATTTAACCGGAGTATTGGATGGTCGTCTTTACTATTATCTCAAATCATGGGCTGAGAAACAGACTTTTTCTGACAGCCTTTATGGTGATCGCATTGATTATCTAACGCTGCGCGAAACTGTGAAGCAACTCGATCTATTTTACCAAGACCCTCTGATGGATTATGTTCCTGTTGTGTCTGCCATGATTATTGTCCATATGAAAGCGGAACAAGTATCCCAAGCAGTTATTGATCAATATGTTGAGCAAACGAAATATTGGATTAATCAACTGACCTTGGATATCCAAAGTCGTGGTATGCATGAATTATTAAGGGAAAAACAGAAAAGGCATTGAAAATCCAATAAGTTATAATTAGAAACTTTACCGGCCTTTAGTATTTGTAATTTATAATCCATTTTTTATTAGTTAATATGACGGAAGCCCAATTCAAAGAGATTCTCATAAAACTGGATAATATCTTTCGGCCCGTACAAGTTGGATCTAATGAAAATGAATGGCTAGCAGTTGGCAAATTGGTAGATGGTATATCCACAAAAGATTTGGATATTATTTTGAAAAAAGAGCCATGTCAATTTTCTATCAAAAAAAAGAATGAACAGGTATATTTAAGAATAAGTGAATCAGAAGAAAGGGTCATCCTTCGCATTCCAAAGATTCCTCGAATTCATTGGGTGCTATTCCTTTTAACAATATTTACAACTCTTTTAGCCGGAGCCATGATGGAAGGAGCAAGGTTTTGGGAAAATCCACTAGAAATATTTAAAGGAATTCCATTTTCTATTACATTAATGCTGATTTTGGGTACCCATGAATTCGGGCATTATTACTATGCCCAAAAACATAAAGTGGATGCAACTTTTCCTTATTTCATCCCGGCACCTCCATTTTTATTTTTGATTGGTACCTTCGGCGCATTTATCAAAATTAAATCACCAATATATCGCAAAGATGCCCTGCTACAAATCGGTGCTGCTGGCCCAATTGCCGGTTTCATTATTGCTGTTCCAGCTTTAATCATTGGCTTGCTTTTATCTGACGTTGTTGAGAAAGTGGATATCCAGGGTGCAATAATGCTGGGAGATTCAATCTTGATGAAATTGCTTACATGGCTTACACATCCCGCGCTGCTTGCATCGCAAGATATCATGCTTCATCCAATTGCCTTTGCTGGCTGGATTGGTCTATTAGTCACCATGCTGAACCTGTTACCAATTGGACAGTTAGATGGCGGACACATAGCCTATGCCATGCTGGGAGAAAAACAGGGATGGCTCGCTAAAGCAGCTTTTGTATCTTTGATACCACTTAGTTTTTTTTCCCTCAACTGGCTTGTATGGGGCTTGTTGATTTTATTTCTTATGCGCTCGACGAAGCATCCACCAATTCACGATATTCACGTACCCCTATCTAAAGATAACCAGATGGTGGCTTATGCCTGCTTGGTTATATTTATCCTTTGCTTTATTCCCGCCCCATTTAAGATTTAATGCGGGTAATTTTTTCGATATCACTGTTATTTACACTACTTTTTTCTCAAGGTCGTGTAGGCGAAATGCAATCCATTACTTCATCACTGGATGTACAAACACTTATTGGATCGGGAGGTGATATTATTTTGGCTACAAGGGGTGGATTAGCATTTTATAATATTAATTCTGGGGAATATCAAGTATTTACCAAAGATGATGGCCTCAGCGATACAGATTTAAATACCTTACTTAAAGGTCCGAAAGGCTATATCTGGGTAGGAAGTGATGCTGGTGTTCAGATTTGGGATATTAATCAGAAAAAACTTGTCGATTGGTTTGAATTGGATATTGAAAAAGTAGCAGAGTTTGTATCCTATGATGATGTGGTTTATGGCGCGATCGAGCAGGATGGAACCTGGGGGATCATGGAATTTATTCATACTAATGATCGGATATATTATAGAGATTTCTATGGCAGAAATGATATTGAGGAAATTGATGATATTGTAAAATTTGGAGATCAACTTATTCTTTCTACAGATCGAGGTTTGCTTGCCGGAAATCCACATGAAACCCATCCATTATATTGGACTAATCCATTTCCTGAAATACAAACTTCTATTATTGCATTGGATCAGAGAAATGATGAATTGGCGATTGTTACGCCAGATGCAATTTATTCGGTTAAACTAGGTGGGAATCCGGTTTCCCTCGTTACTAATGAGATTGAGTTCAATACAATTCATACCATTGCTGTAGCAGGCCCCCAGGATTATACAGCGGTTTCAGATTCAGTTATATATCATATTGGTAACGATAAATTTGAAAAACAATTTTCCGATGCTGGTTACCATTTTTCTTCTATATTTCATTATAGTTCAAATATTTTGTTAGGAACCAGTTTAGGCTTCGCATTATTTGATGGTACCACATTTAACCATATTGCTTGGGGCGAACCTACCGTGAATAGTCCGGATATAATATATTTGGGTCAAGATAAAAGTATGATTTTGGCTAGCCAAAAAGGAATTTCAATTCTTAAAGAACAAAATTGGATAAATGCATCAACAGTAAATTATACCTTGGGTTTGTCAACTCAAATAGACTTGGATTACCTCAATCTAAATATGGGGTCACGAGTCAGTGAAATAGTTGAAAACAGTGATGGGTCAATTTACCTTGGAATGCAGAAGTCAAGTTCAGGTGGGATTCTCTTACTGGATATTAAAGCCAGCATCGAAATACGTGACGTTTTTATAAGTCCAAGGCTCTTGCAAGATAAAAGTGAACAGTATCCACTTTTTACCGTTAATGCTATGACTTTTGATAAAAATGGTAATCTTTGGGTTTTATCAACAAACCAGGAAAGTAAACCACTCAGTGTTCACTTCGAGGATAATTCGAGAAACTTTTCACTTGAAGACAGTGGAAATTTACTTTCTGAGTCTATGACAGCAATAACAAAGGATAATTTTAACCGTGTCTGGGTTGGAGCCAAAAGTCAGCTGGTCATGTATAAATATACTGGGGATGTTTACAGTCCAACTGATGAAATTTGGGTTTCCGAAGAAATCAGCACGGGTGCATTCAATAGTTCTGTGTTATGCCTAAATGTATCTTTAAATAACCGGTTGTGGATTTTAACACCGGCTGGACTTATTTATAAAGATCTCCAGGTTTCAGAAACCAATCCAGTCAACCAAACGGGGCCGAAAACGGCGAATAGTGAAATATATCCCTATTTCTCAAACATGGCTTTTGATGAGTCATCGCGGATACGGTTTGATCCTAGGGGGAATATTTGGATCACATCTCAAAATGGCGTTCATATTGTGTCTGAAAATGGAGAATATTGGCCTGATGTTAATGGGCTGAATGAAAGTAATAGTTCTATTCTTTCAGATGATGTTAAAGATGTTGCTTTTGATAGGGATGAAGGGCTGGCTTATATTGCTACAAATAAGGGTGTCAGTGTAATTAAGATTCCTTTTGCGGAAAAGAAAAAAACATACAATTCAGTAAATATCTTTCCGAGTCCATTTCGCATTCCAAGTTCAAAACCGATGACAGTGGATGGATTAAAAGATAATAGTTCTATCAAAATCATGACTTTGAGTGGTGAAGTTTTGCGATCCATTCCTAATTCTGAAGTTCAGGGTTATCAAGCCTATTGGGATGGGCGAGACCAATCTGGTAAATTGGTTGGAACGGGTGTTTATCTCGTTGCCATATATGATAAAAATGGTGCATCTTCATTTGAAAAAATGGCAGTAATTCGAGAATGAAACCGGTTATAAATACAGTAAAAATAGTTGTTGGGATTATCCTGCTGACCATCGGTCTGATCGGCGGTCTGATTCCCATTTTTCAGGGATGGGTATTTGGAATTCCAGGATTGATGCTATTGGGAAGTGTTTATCCACCGATTAGGAAGTGGACCCAAAAAATAGTTGAAAAGGTTAAGAAAAAAATGAAATTTTGAATGTCAGGTGATGTTGTCGTTATATAAACTTGTTTAGTGCATATTAATTTTATCCTACTTTTTTTGTTCAATATATTCTGGTAAAATTTTGAATTCGGTTTCAAGCTCATCAGCAATATTTTTAATCATTGCTCTCCGAGCAATGTGCGGTAAGAAAGCTGATTTCATAGCAGCAATTGTAATTTCTCTAAAATCATGAAGTGTAAAACCAAATAAATCGCGGGCAAGGGCAAATTCTTTGGTTAGTGTAGTATCAGAAATAAGCCGGTTATCTGTATTGAGTGTTACTCTGATCCCTTGGTCATAATAATACTTCATCGGGTGATGTTGAAGAGAACGGACTGAATGTGTGTGCCAGTTAGATGTGAGACAAATTTCTAGTGCAATGCGATGATTATTCACATAATTCATTAAATCTATATCTTCTCTCAGCCGAGTACCATGACCAATCCGATGGGCACCGCAATAATGGATAGCCTGATGGATTGATGAAGGGCCAAAGGCTTCGCCAGCATGAATAGTTGCATTGATATTATGATTGAGTATCATATAAAAAGCCTCTCTGTGATCTTTGGCAGGATAATTTTCTTCTGCGCCAGCCAGATCAAAACCAACAACACCCTTATTTTTATAGCGTACGCAGAGATCGGCCAGTTTTAGAGATGACTCTGGTGAAATATGCCTAATTCCACAGACGATAATCCCTGATTTAACACCAAAATCCTTTTCACCTTTCTTAAGCCCATCCAAAACTGAAATTATTGCATCTTCCAAGGTCATACCTTTACTAGTATGCAAAATGGGAGAATACCGTACTTCGATGTAGCGGATATTTTCCGATGCAGCATCTGCTATGAGTTCATAGGCGGTTCTTTTCAATGCATCTGGGGTTTGCATTACACTGAGTGTAATGTCAAAACGTGCAATATATTCTTCTAACGTACCTCGTTTTTTCCCAATGGAAAGTATTTTTTTAAGATCACCGTGATTGGAACTGGGCAGTGAAACTTTCTGCTTTTGTGCCAAATCAAGAATCGTTTCAAGTCGAATACAGCCGTCCAAGTGGCAATGGAGTTCCACCTTAGGAAGTTTTTTTAGCAAACTGTCTGAAATTTTCATGAAATTATTTTTTTGATACGGAAGTATACAACCAGTAAATAACTGCAATAAAAAGGGCGGGGCCAAGTAATCCAAAACCGCTGAAATGTGGCCACCAGTCTTTCTGCCCTGTAAGGAATATGGGCACTGCTACAAGTATACCCATCAAAGCTTCTCCAGTAATTAATCCGGAGGACATCAATAGTCCCCGTTTTTCAGATACTTCCGATCCTCCAGCTTTTTTACCAAGATGGTTAATCATACCACCAATGAAAATGGGTACTGTCAGGGTAATTGGTAAATAAATACCCACTGCCACAGCTAGAACAGGAACGCGAAAATCAGACCCCATTCTTTCCTGTCTGAGATCGGTCAGGATTAATATAACCGCAATGACGCCTCCAATATACACGAAATTCCATGGAAGGTTGCCTGTAAATACACCATCGGCAACAGACTTCATTAATGTAGCCTGTGGAGCGGAAAGGGTAGGGGAACCGATGACGTATGCGGTATGAAGGATATCCAAAACTAGACCAAGCACAACGGCAGCAGACAAAGTTCCAACGATTTGCATGACTTGTTGTTTCCAGGGCGTGGCACCAAGGATATGACCCGCTTTTAAGTCTTGGAGATTATCTCCACCTATGGCCGCTGCGCAGCAGACTACAGCACCAACCATGATGGCACTGGCTGCACCGACGCCTGAGCCGGTTCCCAAAATGGCTAGTAGCAATAATGAGGTAAATAAAATCGTCGCAATGGTTACACCGGAAATTGGGTTATTAGAAGACCCTACTACACCCGCCATATAGGCTGCTACTGCTGAAAATAAAAATCCGAATACCATCATCATTATGGCAAGTAAAGCAGCAATTCCGACCGATTGAATAATATCTAAATAAAGGAGAAAAACAGGTACCAGTAATGCTAGCAATGCAATCCCAACGTAATTGATTGGCATATCTCTTTCTTCTAACGGAACATCGCCATCAGCCGTTTGATTTTTTACTGAATCGAGACTGGCTTTTACACCCTCTACGAGAGGTTTGAATAGTTTTATTAGGGACCATACACCTCCCACAACCATAGCACCCACTCCGAGGTAACGGATTTTAGAATTCCAGATATTCCAAGCTGAATCAAGAGCATCCCCCTCAAAACCAACCATAGCAGAGTAGATTGGTATTGCTACGGCCCATGAAATCAATCCGCCACCAACCACCAAAATACCAATGTTTCGACCAACAATATACCCAACAGAAATCAAGGCTGGGGACACATCTGTGCCTAGGCCAAAAATTGACTTACCAAAAGTGACTGCACCGGCCATTTCGGCATGCCACATGGCAAATCCTTGTTGACATACTTTCATTATACCACCGACCAAACTTGCGATTCCAATTGTTTTTAATCCGCCAGAACCGTCATCAGCGGCGCCTTTTCTGGCTTTATCACCGGCGCGCAATACTTCTGCTGTTGCAACACCTTCAGGATATTTTAACTTTGCTGTCACGATAAGTGCACGACGAAGGGGTACGGTAAATAGCACTCCTATTACACCACCAATCGCTGCAATCTTCGCTACTTCAACATAGTCGAACGTATTCCAATAGCCTAATAGAACTAATGCCGGAATAGTAAAAATAACGCCTGCGGCAAGGGATTCACCTGCAGATGCAGCCGTTTGAACAATATTATTTTCCAATATATTAGATTTTTTAAATAAGGAAAGAACACCCATAGAAATAACTGCCGCAGGAATGGAGGCAGAAACAGTCATGCCAGCGAAAAGACCTAGATATGCATTTGCACCAGCAAGAACCATAGAGAGAATGATTCCGAGAAAAACAGCTTTAATTGTGATTTCAGGGTATTGATTATTAGACATGAATTTTCCTTGTTTTATATGGTCGCGAAAATAGTGGAGGTGGACTGAATGATACAAGTACGGTAGAAAACCTTTGGTTTGCAACTTCAGAGTAAAATATTAATTTCCCCATGTCTTTTGGGGTGCTATTTAAAACCAGAATAAAATGGCTGAGAAAACACCCATGAACCTGATCTGGATAATGCCAGCGAAGGAATTCTCAAAACATGAATCATTTACGCTTTTCATATTTAATTATCAACCTGTGTCTATCTGGACTTTTTTCCCAATCAATTGAAGTAAAAGGAACCATTGCAGATTATGAATCCCAACACCCTTTAGCAGGTGTTAATATTGTTGTTGGACAATTTGGCACGACTTCAGATGAAACCGGTTCATTTTTTCTCATAGTTAATGATGGATCTGAAATATCTTTTTCATTTATCGGATATAAAACCATTACCACAAGTATCCGTCCGCAAATGACAATCTTGATGGTTCCAACGGTGCTAGAAGGAGAGGAGGTGACGGTTAACGCTACCCGTGCTATAGCAGGTGTAACACCGGTTTCTTTTTCTAATTTGACGTCACAAGAAATTGAGACTCGATACACCGTAGAAGATATACCCATGGTTCTTGCTTCCGAACCGGGAGTATGGGCCTATAGTGAAAGCGGCAACGGAACTGGCTATTCCTATGTTTCTATCCGTGGATTTGATCAGAGCAAGATTGGCGTTATGGTTGATGGTGTGCCATTGAATGATAATGAGAGCCATCAGGTATATTGGGTAGATCATGGAGATTTGTTAGCCGATGCCAAAGATGTGCAGATCCAACGTGGTATAGGTAATAGCTTATATGGCTCATCTGCTTTTGGCGGATCCATCAATGTGAATACACAAATCGCAAAAGACCAACGTGAAATAAAAGCTTCGTTCGGTTCTGGCGACTGGAATACGACCAAATACCAGGTGCGTTATCGTTCTGGTAAAGATTTGGGTAAAGATTTGAGTTTGACTGTCCGTGCATCACAGATTAAATCTGATGGTTATAGAGATAATCATCTTTCTAAACAGAAAGGGATGTTTTTTGGCTTGGAACATCGCGGGAAAAAATTTACAAATCAGTACCGTGTCCATATTGGATATGAAAATACCCAACTACTATGGGATGGAGTCCATATGGACGATATTAATGATCGAACCAAACGTCGCGCAGGATATCAAGCCTACACGGATGACTTTCTTCAACAGATTTATTCTGTTAATACGACTTCTCGTCTGCGAGAGAATCTATTTTTCAGGAATGTGAGTTATCTTGTGGCTGGTAAAGGGTATTACGAAGTATTAAAAACGGGCCGGGATTATTATGCATATAACTTGGATGTGAATAATCAATTTACCGATGCACAGGAACAAAATATGAATACCGATCTGCTTCGAAGAAAGTGGATCGATAATAACTATTTTGGAATTGTACCAACATTGACTTGGAAGAACGATGAACTGCGGGTAGATGTGGGCGGAGAAATACGCTCATATTTTGGTGATCATTTTGGAGAAGTCTCCCAGTTCTCCGATGCGAACCTTGTCGCAACTATTGGTGATGGATGGCACCGTTATTACAGGTATCTTAGCGAGAAAAAAACCATAACAAGTTTCAGCCATTTCGTTTGGCATCCACCAGGGCAGCCATTCACCATTATGGCTGATATTCAAAATCAAAACCATAATTGGACTTTAGATCAGGAAACGATCGGTCATGCTGCTGGGCATACTTTATCGGCAAATTGGGATTTTTTCAATCCTAGAGTTGGTATGACCTGGGAAATGGGGGATTCGTTACACTGGTTTGTGAATTGGGGTAAAGCTCAAAAAGAACCTGCAGATAATCAAATTATTGAAGCAGATGATGTTTGGAGCAAACCCATTATGGCATCGGCGGAAGTGATTACGGATTTAGAAATGGGAATCGACTTTACCTTCTCAAAAGGTCATGCTCGCATCAATGGATATCGTATTCAATACCTCAATGAACAACTGAAAAACATTGATGTGAAACAGGAAGGGGAATATGATTACTATTCCTCTGATTCTACGGATCATTCCGGGTTTGAGTGGGAAGCAGCCTTTCTACTTAATCAGAAATTTAGTTTTTCCGCGAATGGGGCGCTGGTTATGAATTTTTTCAATGACGGAAAAAGTATTCCAAATATTCCCAATACATTATTCAATCTGTCTTTGAATTATCGTCCTCGGAATTATATGCTTCTATTTGCACATTGGAAAAGAATTGGTCACATGTATGTTGATAATGCCAATACTGAAACAGGTATGATTGATGGATATGGTCTTTTAGACATTGGTGCCAAATACCAATGGAGAGATTTAGAAGTATTGGTCAAAGTAAATAATGTATTTGATAAACTTTATTCAACGTATGGGTACGGTTATGAATCGAATGGGTATCAGGCATTTTTCTGGCCTGGTGCTACCCGCAATTCATTCGTTAATATATCATATCATTTCTAATTAAGTATTTAACGTATAACAACTAATGTATAAATCTTCTGGCAATCCGCTGTGCCAAGAGATTTAAATCACCACCTTTTTCGGAACGTGAGTTCACCAAGATTGCTACAACAATTTCTTTTTGAGGATAATAAATCAACATGGCGCTACCCCCGACGGATCCGCCACTATGGCCAATGAATGGATTACGCCAAAAATCACGGTAATGCCGCCATCCCAACCCATAGTTGGTTGGTTGACCAATACGAGTAGTGGTTGGTGTATGCAGTTCTTTGATTACTTCTTTCGATAAGAAATCAGTAGCATGAAGGTTATGAATAAAATTGACCAAATCCGTACTGGTTCCGACCAAACCGCCACTAGCCCATTTGTAGCTATTATTGACTTGAGGAGCCAATATTAGTTCGCCGTTTTCGGCATTATAAAAAGAAGCGATGGGTATTAAGATTGAATCTTGGTGTTCTGCTATTAGTGTCTCTGTATCCAGAGCAGTAAAAACTGTATCTTCCATATAGGAAAGATAATCAATACCGGTTGCACCTTCGACCACTGCGCTGACTAGATTCCATGCATAACTACTGTATAGATAATGAGTCCCCGGTTCATGGCTTAGCGTATCATCTTGGAAAATTCTGAGTCCTTTTAATACAGTGGAATAATATTTTTCATTTAAAAATTCATTACCTTTATAATGTCGAATTCCTGAAAGGTGACTCATGGCCATACGTGTAGTAATTGGCCATCGTTTTTCTGGGAAGGTGGGTACGTAAGTTTGAATGGGGGCATCTAAATCAAGCTTATCCTGATCCACTAGGCGGCCTACTGCTGCAGAAGTTACTGTTTTAGATATACTGCCAATTCGAAATCTAGTTTTTGAAGTTACAGGAATCTTTTCATTTATATTAGCAAGGCCAAATCCTTTCGTCCAGGCTATCTGACCATTTTTCCCAACCGTTATGGATAGTCCAGGTATATCATATGTATCTATAAATTTTTCTATAATACGAGCGGCTCGTTTATGCGGCCCTTTTTCAATAGATCGTAGGCCTACAACCGATAATATAAAAAAACATATTAAAATGTAAATTTGCTTAAACTGGTCCACACTAACCCTTATGGTATTTTCGGTTTTCTAAAATTGAAATTGCACGATAAATTTGTTCTAATAAGAACATTTTCACCATTTCATCTAGATTATTATTTTTAATTTTTCCGACTGAAAGGATTTTAAGATTCAAATCAGATAATCAGGGATGTTGATTGATTTTGGTAACCGAGGGTCAGGAATTAGTTCTCCTTTTTTGATTGTATAGGGTAAAACACCCGCCCAGACAGGCAGCTGATAGTCAACTTCTTCATCGCTTGGTGGCCCTGTTCTGATTTTTGCAGAAGCTTCTTTCAGTGAAATTGAAATTACGGTTGTTGCATCTAATTCTTTTTGGTTAGGCTGGCGGGCATCTTCCCATCGCCCAGGGATAAGATGGTCGCTGACTGTTTTTAACGCATTCCATTTTTCATTCTGATCATTAACTAGATCTCCTTTCCCAAATATGACAACGGATCGATAATTTAATGAATGATGAAAAGCAGATCGTGCGAGTACAATACCATCCAGAAGAGTTATTGTTACACATATATTATTTTCTTTTGGAATGGATTTTAGCAATCGGCTAGCAGCAGATCCATGAATATATAATGTATCATTTTTCCTGGCATGGATGGTGGGAATGACTGCTGGACTGTCATTAACATTGATTCCAACATGGCAATAGAGTGCCTCATCAATAATTGGATATATCGTATTTTTATCGTAATGCCCTCGCTGAGGGAGTCGGCGAACCCGAGTTCTATCAGTTTTGAACGACATTTAATTTTCCTCACTGTATTGTTTATCCAATTTCAAAACGGTGTGGAGTAGAACATTTGCCCCGCTCGCAATATCTTTTGGAGATGAATATTCTTTGGGTGAATGGCTGATACCTCCCTTGCTGGGAATAAAAATCATACCGATAGGACAAATTACCGCCATTTCTTGGGCATCATGTCCAGCTCCACTGGGCATAAATTTACTTGACAGTTGAAGGTCTTGTGCGGCTTGATTAATGGCCCAACTGACTCTCCTGTTTGTGGGTTCGGGAATGATATTGATTGTTTGCTTAAACTTGAATTTGGTCCCTGTGTTTTTTGCAATATTTTCCGACGTATATTCAATTTTTTTATAAATAGAATTAATTTTTTTCCCGTCTAAATCTCTAATTTCAAGACTTGCATTAACTATCCCTGGAATCACATTTGGTGCTCCAGGAAATGATTTGATTATTCCAACTGTAGCTACTTGTTTTCCAGGAGTTTTTTTCCCGATTTCATGAACAGCCTGCACATATTGAGATGCAGCATAAAGTGCATCACGCCGCTGATCCATTGGCGTTGTTCCAGCATGATTCGCAAAGCCAGTTATCAATACCTCCCACTGCTTAATACCTACAATTCCTTGTACGACACCAATATCTAGGTTTTCATTATAAAGAATACCCCCTTGTTCAATATGCAACTCTACATAAGCAGCCCATTCATTCTTTTTCAATTTAGCCTTTTCAAGTTGGTCGATATTTCCACCGATCCTTTCAATTCCTTTTCTTATGCTATAGCCACTACTGGATTGAAGTTCCAGTTCCAATTCTGTTAATCCACTTGTCATAACTTTACTGCCAAAAAGGCCACCTTCTTCATTTTGAAATATGACAACGATTAAAGGGTGATTTAGTGTATGTTTACTTTCCTTGAGAGTTTGTGCAACTTCAATAGCGGATATTGATCCTACATTACCGTCAAAATTTCCACCTTCAGGCACTGAATCAATGTGGGAACCTATAGCAATTGGAGGTAGGTCGTTATTTTTCCCCGCCAAAATGCCAATTATATTCCCGCCTGGATCAATGTGGACATCCATGCCAGCAGTTTTCATTAGTTTTATTGCAAATTCGCGTCCGCTCAAATCAGCGTCGCTGTAAGCTACCCTACTTACGCCACCAAATTCATTTTTCCCAAATTTGGATAGTTCAGATAGATGTTTGTTTAAACGATTATTATTAATACGTAAAGGATTATTTGCAAAAATAATTGAGAATAAAAAACAAGCAATGATGATTTTAATTGATGAATGATTGATTTGTTGATTCAAAATACCTCCTGTCAATTATGATTAGAAGTTAACTGAAATTTTATTTTCTTTTATGGCCAAATATTTATTCAGAAACACAACCCTTTTCCCTTACTCCCTTACTCCGATTTTCCATTAACTTTAATGCTTCATGGTAGATAATAAATCCACACGAAAACGCATCTTTATAATCGATGGTTATGCCATGTTATACCGTGCTCATTTTGCTATGATTCGAAATCCATTAATCAACAGCAAAGGGGTGCACACCTCCGCATTGTTTGGATTTACTAATCAAGTCCTCAAACTATTACGACTGGAAAAACCGGATTATCTCATCGCTGCTTTCGATTCTTCGGAAAAAACATTCCGTCATAAACGGTATCCGGAATACAAAGCCACCCGCGAGAAAATGCCTGAAGAAATGAGGGAGCAACTGCCATATTTATGGAAATTATTGGAAGCCATGCGAATTCCTACCTTAGAAGAACCGGGATTTGAAGCAGATGATATTATCGGTACGTTAGCGATTCAAGCAGTAGAAAATGGATTAGATGCCTATATCGTGTCAGGGGACAAGGATTTTATGCAGCTAATTAATGAACATGTTTTTCTTTACGCACCATCAGGACGTCAGGCCGATATCAAGGTGTATGATAGAGAAGGTGTTATCGAAAGATGGGGTGTTCCACCTGAAAAAATTATTGATCTTTTAGGGCTAATGGGAGATTCATCTGATAATGTTCCTGGGGTGGCAGGGGTCGGTGTAAAAACTGCTGTAAAATTGCTGAATGAATACGGAACGCTTGAAAGTGCGTTGGATCATGCCAATGAGGTGAAGAATAAAAGAGCCCGGGAAGGACTCCAGAAGTGCCGAGAAGAAGCTGTTTTGAGCCAGGAATTGGTAACTCTCAAAACAGATATGAATATCAATGCAGACTATAAGGATATGGTAACCGATGGATTTGATGCGAATGCTATGGATGAAATTCTTCGTGAATTAGAATTCCAAGCACTTCAAAAACAATTAAATACCTTTCATGAGGAAGTACCTACCCATGAAAAACGACCAGAAAAGAATTATTTATCCATTTTAAACAAAGTTGATCTTGATACATTTGTAAAAGGTGTAAAAAAAGGCAAATGGCTTTCTTTTGATTTAGAAACGACATCAGTTAAACCAATGCTTTGTGATATAGTTGGCTTATCTTTTTCTACTCAAGCGGATTCCGGTGTATATATCCCTATCCAATACAAAGAGAAAGAATCCAATAATTTTGGTGGTGAAGATCTCACGTCAGTATTAGAAATATTGAAACCAGTTTTTGAAAATAAATCCATTCCAAAAACTGGACAGAATGTCAAATTCGATGCGCTTATCCTAAAACGCCATGGCGTAGAGGTTAAAGGGATCAAGTTTGATACTTTATTGGCGGCACATTTGCTAAAGCCGGAATCGCGCGCATTGAAATTGGATAACCTCAGCATGGACCATTTAAATTATCGAATGGTCCCAATTGAAGATCTGATTGGGAAGGGCAAAAATCAGATTACAATGGCTGAGGTGGAATTGGATAAAATTACTTTCTATGCAGCCGAAGATGCGGATGTAGCACTACAACTTACCCACATATTTGAAAAAGAATTGAAGAAAGAGGAACTGGATCGATTTTTTAATAGCGTTGAAATGCCGTTGTTACCAGTTCTACTAGCAATGGAATTCAATGGCACATTTGTAAATGGGAAAATGTTGGAGACTATGTCAGCCGAATTGGGTAAAAAAATTGATCATTTAGTAAACGATATACAAAACGAAGCAGGTACTGAATTTAACGTGAATTCAACACAGCAATTAGCTAGTGTGTTATTTGATATTAAAGGATTGCCTGAAATAAAAAAACGATCAACAGCTGAAAATGTACTTCACCGATTAAAAAACGAAAATTTGATCCCTGGCCTAATATTGGAATATCGAAAACTGAATAAACTTAAGAATACCTATATTGACGCTTTACCTTCTTTAATAAATCATGAAACAAAACGAATCCATTCTACTTTTAGTCAAACTATTACATCCACGGGGAGACTGTCTTCCAGTAATCCCAACTTTCAAAATATACCTATAAGAACTGAGGAAGGGAAGGAGATCCGCAAGGCCTTCCATTCAGAAAATGAAGATTGGGAAATATTTTCTGCTGATTATTCTCAAATTGAACTTCGAATTATGGCCCATCTTTCTCAGGATAAAGCCCTGGTTGATGCCTTTAATAAGGGTGAAGATATCCATTCACGTACTGCTGCAGATGTATTTGATGTCCCAATGGATTCTGTTATTCCTGAAATGCGAAGAACGGCAAAGATTGTTAATTTTGGTTTGATTTATGGCGCCGGTCCTTATCGTATGAGTCAAGAATTAGGTATACCACAAAAAGAAGCAAAAACTATTATCGAAGCTTATTTTGAAAAATATTCGGGAATTAAAAATTATATTCAATCCACTGTTGAGAAAGCGCGTGAATTACAATATGTTGAAACAATATTAGGCCGTCGACGTCCTGTATGGGATATTGATAGTAGTAATCATCTTCACCGTGAAGCAGCTAAACGTATGGCTATTAATATGCCGATTCAAGGGACCAATGCAGAAATGATTAAACTGGCAATGATTGAAATACAGACAAAAATAGATTCAAAAAAAATGATATCTAAAATGATACTTCAAGTACATGATGAATTGGTGTTTGAAGTTTATCAAGAAGAACTTCAAACATTGAAACCCATGGTAGTGAATGCAATGGAAAAAGCACTTCCATTAAGTGTGCCAATTGTGGTGGACTGTGGGCATGGAAAATCTTGGTATGAAGCTCATTAATGGAAGCTAGTATTACGCTCAAAAAAGTTGGGAAATTGGTTAGTGATAAAACAATACTGGCCAGTTTAACATTTGGTGTTGAGCGTGGCAGCTTAGTCGCTATAATTGGCGATAATGAAGCTGGGAAATCGATGCTGCTGAAAGTGATTGCGGGTGTTGAATACCAGGAATACGGTCAGGTTTTTATTAATGGATTGGATTCACAGAAACGACGTTTGGAAACGTTATCGTCAATTGGTTTTGTACCGCATGAAATTGATCTTGACCCTTGGTTAACCCTTGAAGAAAATATTCGATTTATGGGTATGATGTACCAAGTAGATATAGAAATTGTGAATACGCGGATGGTTCAATTGGCGCGGGAATTAGACATTAATCCATACCTCAAAAGTATGGTTCAAAATATTTCACCAGGTATTATTAAAAAAGGAATGATTCTACGTGCCTTGATCCATGATCCGAATATATTAATCTTGGATGAGCCTACCGCTTTCATGGATGCGGAATCCTATCGTCATACGTGGGATTTATTATTGCGATTAAAAGGGAAGAAAACCATTCTGTATGTAAGTCAATCATTAAAAGAAGTGGAAGAAGCTCATGATCGTATATTAGTATTGGAAGATGGGCGGATTGCTTTAGATGGTAGCCTTGATAAATTGCTGGGGAGCATTTTTGAGTTCCATCAATTCCAGATTGAATTTGAAGAATTATCAGATGATTTGTTCAAACAATTATCAAAATTACCCAAGGTGAAAAACCCTTCGCGCATTGGACATAGTATTCACTTTTATGGTCGTGAAAGGAACGTATTTTTTGAAGTATTAAATGCAGCCACAGCAGCTATTATGAAAGATGTATCTATTAAAAAATTGGGTCTTCAAGATTTAATGGATGCAAAATTCGCAAAGGACGGGATCCATTGATTAAAGCGCTATTTTTCAGACGTTTTTGGCTAATTCGACATCGGCTGAAGACGACTGTTTCATTTATGGTACTGCTGCCATTATTGTTACATATGGGCATTACAATGGTTATGAAAAATATTGTAGGACAATCAATGAATCAAATTCCTTACGATGTATGGGTTTTTCCAGGCATCGTTTTATTGATTGCATCTGTATCAACCTTTTCGTTGATTTATCGGGATTTTTTTAATCTACGTATTCATAAAAAATCATTTATACCAATCACGCTTGCACCTTACGCCAAGACGCATTTAGTAATTGGATTTTTAGTTATTTCAATTATTGAATCGACAGTTTATGTTATCACTGCAATGGCTGTACTGACGGTTTTATTGTCCGAACCTTTAAATTGGTCTGCTTATTTTATTGTACCTCTTTTTACATTTTTATACACATTTCTATTGGGAAATATGATTATCACTTTTTCTGTATTAACAGATAGAATTTCAACTTATTTATCGATTACAATTTCCGTGTTCTTATTTATATTGTTCGCAACCGGTGTATTGGTAGAGTTTGATTTTTACCCAAGAACTGTCGGTACATTATTATCTTATTCTCCATTAAGTATGATTTTATCAGATTTGAGGGGGATTCTATTTTTTGATCATCTGGAATGGGGACCTATTATTATTCCAATAACTATTGCACTTGGATGGACTTGGATGAATGGATATTTGCTCAAACGTAAATTAAAACAATGAAGGCTTATTTATCTGGTGCCATGGAGTTTGCAAAAAATGAGGGTGCAAACTGGAGGAAAGAAATGACTTTGTGGCTGGATAAAAAATTGGCCCATTCTGTTTACAATCCAGTAGTGGAATCTAAATCTATTATGATGGAGTATGGTGCCGAGAATTACCGAGAATGGAAAAATAGTGATTCCAAAAAATATGCAAATTTTATCCGCGTATGTGTTGACCGAGATATCAAAGCTGTGCGAAATAATGTGGATTACTTGATTTGTCTTTGGGATGAAAGTGTGTTTAAAGGTGCCGGAACACATGCTGAAGTCACTTTGGCGTATGATTGTAAAAAACCAGTTTATCTTATAAATAAAATTGGGGTTTCTGATTTAAGTGGCTGGATTATGGCTTGCAGTTCAGAAATATTTCCAGATTTTGATGAATTGAAATCATTTTTACTGGATCAATATTCGTCCAAATTAAGCTGACGCTCCAAAATGATAGGACCGAAAGCAATTATTCATCTCGATCGACTCAAAACGAACTACGATCTGGTAAAAAAGCAGGTTGGGAATAAACCGATCATGGCGGTGGTAAAAGCCAATGGCTATGGTCATGGAAGTATCGCCTGCGCAAAAGCTTTAGAATCACATGGATGTGATTATTTTTCTGTATTCACGATCGAAGAAGGCATTGAACTCCGGCGAGCTGGAATCAAATCAGATATTTTAGTTTTCAGTCGGATGGACACTGCTAGGTTCGCTGAAGCAATCAATGATCGTCTAACGTTAAATATATCGCATGTGAAGGATCAGTCTGCGTTGATTTCTTATATTAAGATTCATGGTCAGTGCCCGAAAGTCCATTTAAAAGTGGATACAGGTATGACTCGCCTAGGAATTGATATTAAGGATGCGGCAGACATGATCGAACAGTTAAATGATAATCCTGGAATAGACTGTGAAGGTATTTATTCGCATTTTGCAACTGCTGATGAAGGCGATTTGTCTTATGCATATGAACAGGAATCTAAATTCAATTCTGTATTGGAAAATGCCAGAAATAGAGGATACACATTTAAATATGTTCATTTCTCAAACAGTGGGGCAGCATTAAATATGGATCAGACTAACTATAACATCGTACGTATCGGAATGTTGCTTTACGGTGCCTTCCCTTCTGATGAGGTCCCTATGGATTTAAACCTCCGGCCAGTAATGGAATTCAAAGCGCCAATTGTTGCAGTACGAAATGTTCCTAAAGGTACCCAGATCAGTTATGGCGGCGTTTATCAAAGTGGTTCTAACACCAATATTGGTGTGATTCAATGTGGTTTTGCAGACGGATTTCCCCGTCCTTGGTATGAAAGTGGATATGTAAGCTATCGTGGAAACCAATTCAAAATTGCAGGTCGCATTTGCATGGATCAGTTTATGGTTGATTTTAAAGATACGGTTCCAACAGAAGGGGAAGAAGTCCTTTTAATAGGAGAAAATGGAAAGGATTCTATCCGAATGGAAACCATCGCCGAAAATATCCAATTAACACCTTACGTTATCGCTACAGCAATTGGTGGAAGAACACAGCGAATCTATCAGGATTAATTCCCAAAAATCGTATTAGATTTCTGTCGCGATGATTCGAGGAAATTATATACGTCCAATTATTCTCAAAGCTGGTTTATGGCTTTCCATTCTAAATAGTCAACAATACAATCACAGTATTGTAATGCCTTTACCGGATCTATCTTTTCATCCTGCGATCTTTTATGGAATCGATGTTTTGGAACAGATGGATTTCAGACCTCTTTATGGTAAGACCATTGGTGTGTTTACTAATCAAACGGCAGTCAACCGCAAAGGGATTCATCTTCTTGATTTATTAAAAGCACATCAAAAAATTGATGTAGAAATTATTTTTATTCCACAATACGGTTTATTTGCTGATCAAAATGAAAGATTTAAAATTCAGGGTGACCAAAAGTATGATCCTATTTATAAGGCAAGGATAGTTGAAGTCTTTGGAAGAAATGTGAAACCACCAGAATGGGCCATGCAAGGTTTAAATATGATTTTGGTTGACATTCAGGATACAGGTGTACGGTTTTCAACCTATGTGGCAACAATGACTAAAATTTTGGAAGTAGCAAGTGAATGGAATACGCCTGTAATGGTTTTAGATCGTCCTAATCCACTCAGAGGAGACCGTGTCGACGGTCCAGTTGTCCGACCGAAATTCCAATCATTCGAAGGTTATCATCTCGTTCCAATCCGCCATGGTTTAACCATTGGAGAAATGGCTATTATGGCAAATGAAATGGGGTGGATCAAAGATTTGAAAAGAACCAATCTTACGGTAATTCCCATGGCAAATTGGAAACGATCTTATTGGCTGGATAAATCAGATCATCCTTGGATCAGTCCCCAACCAAAAATAATAACACTCCGTACTAATTTAGCCTATGTTGGTTCCGGTTTGCTGGAAGGGACAAATCTGAATGATGGAAGAGGAACCAGTCGACCATATATGCGAGTTGGTGCACCGTGGCTATCTGGATTTTATCTTGCTGAAAAACTGGTTAAGTTCCAATTGCCCGGTGTGGAATTTCGTGTCGTAGAATATGTTCCTAGAAAAAAACCTGAAGATAAATATGTGCCACTTCATGTGAATAAAGTGTGTAGCGGAGTAGATATTATTATCACTGATCCGAACCGCTATGATCCATTGGCAACGACAACCGCTATCATTATACTGGCAAATCAACTGTATCCTAGAGAGTTTAAATGGGATGAATTAAACCGAATTGATATACTTTTCGGTCATAGTCAATTACGCATATTTGCAGAGCAGGGAAAACCTGCAAATTACTTGCCGCCGCTATGGTTAAAAGACGTTTTGAAATTCAATGAGTTCCGCCAGCAATTTTTGCTTTATCATTAATTAATGATCCGCAAATTTTTTTCTTTTTCTATCCTATGTCTAAACTATTTCTATTCTCAAACCCATTTTACCATACCACAAAATGTATGGCGCATCAGTATAGAAAATGAAATATCTGGTGGCAAGTGGAAAGGCCACGATGGCGGTGATGGATGGAAGGATTTTACATATCAATTGGATGGAATAGATTATATAATTACCCAGGAATGGAAAAGGAATTTATTGACCCAATCTTATTCAATTGAATATGGGTTTACCGACAAATCTACATTTATGCTTCATATTCCTAGATTGCAACAATTTAAACAATCCCATTCCTGGACAATATCCAGTGATTCATTAATTGTACCAATGGATCAATTACTGTCACATTATTATCCTAAATCAAAAACAAATTCTGGACTAGGTAATGTCGCTCTTGGCATGAATTTTTTACTGTTGGGAAATCCAGCTTGGCGCGGAGGAAAAAATAAATATTCCCTGTATGGAGGTATTGATATCACTTTCCCTTTTGGTGAACGGCTAAAAAAATATCATGCTAAGGATGTGGATTCTGAGGGAATTCCTAATCAATACAAACAATTGCCTATTGGAAATGGATTAACACGATGGAGAATTAAAGCATTTGGTGAACTATACCGGAAATTATGGGGTAGGCTCATTAATGTAAATTGGTTGGTGAATCTATCATTTTTTAACCGCGATATTATCAATCCACCAATTTCATTTCTATGGATTCAGGAAACGAGTGCTGATTCAATTTCTCGTGCGATTGGAGATGCGGTGTTATATGAACAGGGAAAACAAATTTATGGCTCGATTCAGGGCCAGATGGAAATATGGCCACAGCGTATGTTCTTCTCGGTTGGTATGGATTGGATGTTTACAGGACGAGATCAATATTTTTCAAGTAGTGATACATGGGATAAATGGATGGTAAGTCGAAAAAATTTTGATAGTCGAAAAAATGTGGCTACTCAATTTTTAAAGTTTAATTTTTTAAACGTAGATTCTTTTAAGCAGTTTGGTCCAATTCCTTTTGAATTAGAAGTTGGTGTTCGCTGGTTTGTGCCATTTTTGACCTATCAAACTTTTGGTTATACATCATCTTGGATTCGAATTAGTTCTTATTTTCAGGCGTGGTAGTGTTGTCCTATATTCCTTTTTTTTGGCGAACTCCAATTGATTGATTCAAAAAAATCTATATGGTCCTGGGCACTTTATGATTGGGCAAACAGTGCTTTTGCCACAACGGTTATGGCTGGTTTTTTCCCTGTATTCTTTAAGGAATATTGGTCTAATACCGATAGTGTTACTTTAAGCACTTGGTACTTGGGCTTAGCAAATTCCATCGCATCAATCGTAGTTGCTGCGATTGCGCCATTTATAGGTGCAATCGCAGATAGAGGGACAGCCAAAAAGAAGCTTTTAATCCTATTTGCATTTCTTGGTATCATAAGTACGGGCGCATTATGGATTGTAAAACAGGGTGAATGGGAGATGGCTGTCTTGTTTTATGTTTTTGGTTCAATTGGATTTGCAGCTGGCAATATATTTTATGATTCACTTCTACCAGCTGTAGCATCTAAAGAGAAAATTGATTTTACTTCTTCATTGGGGTTTGCATTGGGATACATCGGAGGAGGCACACTTTTTCTGATTAATGTACTCATGTACCAATTTCCTCACCTGTTCGGTATAGTTAATGGTGCAGTTGCCATTCGTATTTCTTTTATCACAGTATCCATATGGTGGGCTGTATTTTCAATTCCAATTATCCTTTTTGTTAAAGAACCTAAAATTCATAAACCGATTGGAATTGGATCGGCAATCGGCGCTGGCTGGAGACAATTAATAGATACAATTCATGATATAAAACATTTGAAAGTAGTGGGAATGTTTTTGCTGGCTTATTGGTTTTATATCGATGGAGTGGATACCATCGTTAAAATGTCTGTGGACTATGGCACTAGCTTGGGCTTTTCTGCCAGTTCTCTTATTACAGCATTGTTACTAGTCCAGTTTATCGCTTTTCCCGCTACCTTGGGTTATCACTGGTTTGCATCGAAAATTGGTATAAAAAAAGCGGTATTTGTGGCCATTTTAGGATATGCATTTATCACAATATTTGGGGTATTTATGACTGAGCAGTGGCATTTTTATATCCTAGCGGTTTTTATTGCCTGTTTTCAAGGTGGCATCCAAGCCTTAAGTAGATCAATGTATTCACGCATTATTCCAAAGGAAAAAGCAGCCGAATTTTACGGATTTTATAATATGTTGGGGAAATTCGCAGCCATCGTTGGACCAACTCTCATGGGATATGTTGGATTAGTAACTGGAAATCCACGTTTGGGAATTTTATCTTTGATCATTCTATTTTTTGTTGGTGGTTTTATCCTAATGAAGGTTGATCTTGACGAGGGGGAACGAATAGCGAAAGAATATTTATCCAAAGAATAAAAAAAATACTTGAAACAGATATCTTCTTGAAGATAAACTTTTTCCATAAAGCCCCGCAGGTGTGGCGTGCTCTTCAGGGAAAACAGATTTTCTCGAGGGTGTATTTGCGGGGCTTTTTCATTATGATTACTATTACATCGTTTTAGAGGAGGGAATGATAGAAATGTCAGCATATTCAGCAAAATATTCACAATTAGTGATGCCTGACCATATTAATGTAGTAGGGACCCTTTTTGGCGGTCAGATGATTGCATGGGTTGATTTAGCTGCAGGTAAGGCAGCTTTTCGATTTTTAAAAGGTGCGGATGTCGATGGCTCTGTAACACGAGCAATAGAAAAAGTGGAATTCAAAGAGCCAGTTTATCTGGGTGAGTGGGTAAATTTTACCAGCACTGTAATCTCGGCAGGAAAAACATCTTTCACAATTGAGGTGGAGGCTCATGCTGAAGGACGAAAGACTGAATTACGTTTAGCATGTTTTGCAGCCGTTGTGATGGTATCGGTCAAAAAAGATACTGAGGGAAATTATCAAAAAGTACCCCATGGGAAATCCTGTTAAAACCATCCGTAACTTACTTCTCTTTTTATCTTTAGTGGTTATTACAGCGCAGGAAGATTCAATTGCTGTTGATTCAACCTTCTATCCTAAAAAAGTTGTAGCTGAAGGATCTGAAACAGTGGTTATCAGTGCCACTGTCAATCCGATTAATATATCCCCTACTGCATATCGTTACAGTATTTATCCTCGCAATCGTCCGGCTGAGGTATTCATGCAAAAACTGTTTTTTCCTGGTGAACAAATTCAGATTATTTTACCAGCAAATATATTGAACACTGATTCTTTAGGTAATATTGCGAAACTGGAACCGCTGGGAGATGCCTATGATCACCAATATAGAATGTTCAATGCAGATGTTGGTGAAATAAACCTTGCCACATTTGACATTTTGGGGCCCTCGGATATAATGAAATTAACTGTATTGGACGCGGAGACAAATAATCCAATTGGTAATTCTAATATTCGTGTAACGCAAAATCGTGAAATTTTATCAAGTACCCAAACCGATACTTCTGGATATACGCGAGTACGAATCCCTGTTAAACGAATCCAAGATGAACCTGTTTTGGTTTCGATTAATACAGATGGTAGATTTCCAACTTGGAAAGGGAATATGGATATAGCTGAAGGAATTTTTGAAAAAACAGTAACGATTTCGCCGTTGGAACTAGGTTCTGGGGATGCCATTTATGAAGTTATTGATTCAATGGTTCCATTTCGCGAAGGACCGGAAAATGGCGCTGTTGCGTTATTTTTATTAAATGAAGGAGATCAGGTTGTCATTTCAAAAGTGGCAGGAGATCGGTTATTTGGTCGCGTGCGGATTTACCTGGATAAGCAGGGAATATATCGAAATATTTCAGGTTGGGTTTTGGGAAAACATCTTAATCGAATGGAATAATCTGAAGGCTTGATTGAACTGGGTTTAGTATTGGGTAAATTAGGTAAGCGACAATTCTTTAAGGTGATGGCATGAAGATTTCGGCAACGATTTTAGCAGCAGGGCAGTCTCTCAGAATGGATAATGATAATAAACTTTTATTGCCTATTGAGGGCGTAGCCATAATTCAACATGTATGTAAAACCGTTTTAAGTGCGAATATCAATCCAGTAATTGTGGTTACAGGATACGAAAATGAAATTGTATCTCAGGCTATTCCAAAAGAAGTAGATAATATAGTTTACAATTCAGACTGGAATTCAGGTATGTCCAGCTCTATTTATAAAGGGATATCTTCTTTACCTGAAAATGTGGATGGTAATATGATTGTTTTGGGAGATATGCCTATGATTTCTACAGATACATTGCAATTACTTATAGATCAGTTCATTAAACAAAAGGGAAGACTAATTATTTATCCAATTTATGAAGATCGTCAGGCAAACCCGGTGATTTTTCCCAAAAAATATTTTTCAGAGATTTTGTCTTCGACTGGTGATCGTGGATGCAAAAAAGTCTTGAAGCAGTATCCGGAAGATGCCATTGGTATTCCGATTCAATCACAAGAGGTGGTACTTGATTGCGATACAAAGGATGATTATTTTAATTTGTTAGCAATAAAGTCAGATTATGTCCAAGCATAAAGAATTAATCGAAATAATGAGTAACCTGGAAAAGGCTGAGATACCGTATGCCATTGCATCTGTATTTAGTATACAAGGTTCATCGTCAGGGAAGGTTGGGGATAAAGCACTGTTCAATGAAAAGGGAAAACGTATTATTGGGTATATCGGGGGAGGGTGTATCGAAAACCGTATTGGTTCGGCAGCAAAAGAATCGTTATCAGATGGTAATCTCAAAATTGTTGATATCGATTTGGATAGTGATTTAATGAAAATGGGAATACCTTGCGGAGGGTATATGTCAGTAATTGTAGAACCGCAAATGGTTAATCCCACTCTGCTTGTTAGAGGAATGGGTCGCGTGGTTGAAGTCCTATGTCAGTTAGCCAGCCTGTTAAAATTCAAGGTTGTTGTTCAAGCGCCGAAAGATGAAGAAAACCGATTTGCTGATGCAAATCAGGTTATAACCGAACCACTTGAGATGGAGGACATTGACTTCAAGGTTGATTATTTTATTTTGGCCACTCATCACAGGGATGACGATAAAATCGCATATGAAGCATTGAAAAAGGGCATTCCATATGTTGGTGTTGTTGCCAGTGCAAAAAAAACAGGTATTATTATGAATTATTTATTAGAAAATGGATTGAATAAAGCTGATTTAAATCGATTGTATTCTCCTACAGGTTTGGATTTAAAAGCAGCTACTGCGGAAGAAATTGCATTAAGCATCATGTGTGAAATTGTTATGTTACGGAATAATGGTTCAGGCCATCCCATGCGTGCGGGGATAGAGACCAAAGAATCTAAAATCAAATCTTAACGATCAAAAAAGGATGGCTATCTTTTTTCTTATAATGCAATTATGCCCCAGCCTATTTATCTAGACAACCAATCAACGACGCCTCTGGACCCTGCTGTTTTAAAGTCGATGCTGCCGTTCTTTCAAAACAAATATGGTAATGCTGCCAGTGTTCATCATGCCTATGGCCGAGAAGCAAAAGAAGCCGTAGAAATGGCCCGTAGAATTATTGCAAATGAATTGAATGCCCAGACAAGAGAAATCATTTTTACTAGCGGTGCAACGGAATCCATTAATCTGGCTATTCGTGGAGTCTGTGACCAACAAAAGGAAAAAGGCAGACATCTTATCACCCAGGTCACAGAACATAAAGCAGTGCTAGATACCTATGGCGCTATGGAAAAACAGGGCTGGGAGGTCACTTACCTGCCTGTTGATGCAATGGGGCGTGTCGATTCTGATGCAGTTATGGAATCTATCCGTATTGATACCGTTCTAGTGTCAATTATGCATGCCAATAATGAAATTGGTACAATTCAACCTGTCAGTGAGATCGGTGCCATTTGTCATTCCAAAAATGTATTTTTCCTCGTAGATGCCTGCCAGTCTTTTGGCAAATTGCCAATAGATATCCAGGAAATGAATATTGATTTACTGGCTGCTACCGGGCACAAGATTTATGGTCCCAAGGGAATCGGAATGCTTTTCGCGCGGCAAAAAGATCCCAAAATAAAATTAACGATCCAATTGGAGGGGGGTGGCCATGAAAGGGGTATGCGTTCCGGCACGCTACCAGTCCCACTAATTGTTGGATTTGGAAGCGCAATTGAAGTTTGCCAAGAGAAACGGGATGGAGAAAATGCAAAACTGGAAAAGTATCGTGACCAAATGATTGACGAAATTATTACTGCGCATCCGAAAGTTATATTAAATGGCCCTCGAAGAAACCGTTTAGCTCATAATATTAATTTATGTTTTACTGGTTTGGATGCAGAGACACTTATTACTAAAATGAAAGGTATAGCCTGTTCCACAGGTTCTGCGTGCAGTAGTGCGAATTTAGAGCCATCCCATGTTATAAAAGCCCTTGGCCATGATAATGAAATGTCTCATTCAGCTATTCGCTTTAGTCTAGGGAGATTTAATACTCCAGAAGAAATTCAAAAAGCAACACGGGAAATAATCGATGTCGTATCGGACCTAGAAAAAAAATTACCGCATCATCAATATATAAATGATTAAAGATGAGAATAAAATCATGACAGATAAAATTTTTTATCCTAAAAAGGAATGGTCTGCAAATGCGCATTTTCAAAATATGGAAGAGTATAAAAAAACCTATGCCGATTCCATTGCTGATCGAGACGCATTCTGGGCTGAAAAAGCAGAACGAATTATATGGTCAAAGAAATGGGATTCCGTTGGAAAATTTGATTTTATAAATGCGAATATCAAATGGTTTGAAGGGGGTAGGCTCAATATGAGCTATAATTGTCTTGATCGTCATGTAGAGGCAGGAAAAGGTGATCGGACAGCGCTCATATGGGAAGGAAATAATTCATCGGAAGATCGGTGTTTCTCGTATAGCGAATTATTACGAAAGGTCCAAAAGTTTGCAAATGTACTTAAAGATCTTGGCCTGGAAAAAGGAGATCGAGTGTGTCTATATATGCAAATGGTTCCACAACTTCCAGTTGCTATGTTGGCGTGTGCCCGGATTGGTGCTGTCCATTCCGTAGTATTTGGTGCTTTTAGTGCTGATTCACTGCGGGATAGGATCAATGACTCGGCCTGCAAAATATTGATCACACAGGATACAGGTGTTCGCGGTACAAAACAGAATATTCCCATGAAAGCCAATGCAGATAAAGCTGTGTCACAAACGCCGTCCATTGAACATGTTATTGTTGTAAGAAGAACCGGTGAACCTGTGGATATGGAGGATGGTCGCGATATATGGTGGCAAGAAGAAATGGCGAAAGCGAATGCCGAATGTGCGCCGGTAGAAATGAACGCGGAAGATCCACTGTTCATATTGTACACTTCCGGTTCAACAGGAAAGCCCAAAGGGGTTCTTCATGCAACTGGTGGATATCTGGTATATACGAATTATACATTTGAACAAGTATTTGATTATAAAAAGGAAGATATTTTCTGGTGTACTGCTGATATTGGGTGGATTACCGGCCATTCCTATATTGTTTATGGGCCACTTTCAAATTGTGCAACCTCAGTGATGTTTGAGGGGGTTCCTAATTATCCGGATTACGGCCGTTTCTGGTCAGTAGTGGATAAACATAAAATCAATATTTTCTATACAGCCCCGACTGCTTTACGCGCCTTAATGAAAGAAGGAAATGACTGGGTGAACCAACATGACTTATCCTCTATTCGTTTACTGGGTACCGTGGGTGAGCCAATTAAAGAACCGGAGTGGATGTGGTATCATACGGTTGTAGGGAAAGAAAAATCTCCGATAATCGACACATGGTGGCAGACGGAAACTGGCGGTATTTTAATTACGCCTCTTCCCGGCGCGATACCCACCAAGCCTGGCTCAGCTACATACCCATTTTTTGGAATTGAACCCGTTCTATTAACAGAAGATGGCCAAGAGATTAAGGGCAACGATGTTTCTGGACTGCTGGCAATCAAAGCTTCATGGCCGGGACAGATGCGTACCATTTATGGTGACCATCAGCGTTTTATCGAAACCTATTTTTCCCAATTTCCAGGGTACTATTTTACTGGTGATGGTGCCCGCAGAGATAAGGATGGTTATTATTGGATTACGGGTAGAGTTGATGATGTGCTGAATGTTTCCGGCCACCGGATAGGAACAGCCGAAGTGGAGGGGGAAATTGGAAAAGCTAAAGGTGTAGCCGAAGCCGCCGTCGTAGGTTATCCGCATGATATCAAAGGCCAGGGTATTTATGCCTTTGTTACGCTCATGACAGGCGTGAAATCCGATCCGTCCATTGAAGCAGATATTCGCGCCACCGTGACCAAGGGAATTGGACCTCATGCGAAACCGGATAAAATTCAATTTACACCAGCATTGCCCAAAACGCGTTCAGGAAAGATCATGCGCCGGATTCTTAGGAAGATTGCTGAAGGAGATCTGGATAATATGGGTGATACATCTACACTGGCAGATCCTAGTGTGGTGGATAATCTAGTAGCAGGTGCTGTTTCGTATATATAAATAATTACTAAGTTAATGGGACTTAATCAGTATTTTCCCTGAAATTATAGGATAACTTAATTTATTTATTACAATATTTGATTATGGAATCAAAAAAGCTAATTTAATACCTATTTAATCATTATTTAGATCAATATTAAAGGATTATAATGGCACATCTTTCGAAAGTGAAACATTCAACTGGGAATTGGCGCAAAGTCAAATCAGACGCAGTTGCCGTAGGCATTTATGAAGATCTCAAAATTTCTAGGCAATTTCAAGGTGTTAACCGTGAATTGGGTAGAGGATTAACTAATGCTTTAGCAGCGAACCTGTTGAAGGGTAAAGTTAGCGAAGTCAAAATAGTAGTTGGTAAAAAAGGTGCTTTAGCTTTTGTCTTTGGTTTAGGTAAAAAAGGACAATTAAACCCGGAAACTCTGCGAAAAGCAGGTGGCGGAGTTGCGAAAGCTTGCGTAGCTAATAAGGTCAAATCTGTTTGTTTTATTCTTCCTGTGGATGGAAAAGAAGCTTATATGTCGCAAGCTGTGGCTGAAGGATTAATTCTGGGTAGCTACCAATTCAACGAATTCAGAACAACTGATGAAGATCCATTTGAGATGGAAACTGCAACAGTCGTTGGTGGTAATCAAAAAGCTGTGAAAAAGGGTGTGGCAATCGCCAATGGCGTATGTCTTGCAAGGGATTTAGATAATCGTCCTGGAAATGTGGCCACACCAACACATTTAGCTGAGAATGCACAGGCCATTGGAAAGTCTGGTGGAATGAAAGTTACTGTATTCGAACGGGATAAATTCACGAAAATGGGTATGGGTGCCCTAGCCGGTGTTGCTTCGGGTACAAAAGTACCACCCAAATTCATTTTGATGGAATATTGGGGTGGTAGAAAATCAGCAAAACCTATTGTATTAGTGGGTAAAGGATTAACCTTTGACAGTGGTGGTATTTCAATTAAACCTGCCAACAGAATGGATGAAATGAAATACGATATGTGTGGTTCGGGTGTTGTATTGGGTGTGATGAAAGCGATAGCAGCGTTGAGTCCAAAAATGAATATTGTGGGGATTATACCATCGACAGAAAATATGAGCGGCGACAAGGCATATCGACCGGGGGATATACTAAAAGCTTATAATGGAAAAACAATTGAAATATTAAATACAGATGCAGAAGGTCGCCTCATTTTAGCAGATGGTTTATCCTATGCAACCAAGCATTACGATCCGAAATATATTTTAGACTTTGCTACACTTACTGGTGCAGTAGTAGTTGCCCTAGGCCATGTCGCATCAGGAATTATGGGCACAGATGCTGAATTAATAAAAAATATTAAAGCTTCATCATTAAAAACGGGTGAAAAAGTATGGGAATTCCCCCTCTGGGACGAATTCCTAGAACAGGTGAAATCCAAAATTGCTGATGTGAAAAATGTGGGTGCATCTGGTCAGGCTGGAAGCATTGCTGGTGGTGCATTCTTGAAAGCATTTGTAGGTGACGATATTCCTTGGTGTCATTTTGATATTGCAGGCACTGCTTGGGGCGATAAGAACCTGCCCTATCTAAATAAAGGAACAGCCACAGGAGAAGTAATTCGTTTAGTCGTGGATTTAATCGGGATATAGTTTTTGTCAAAAATACCATTAAGAGAATCGGCTTTGACATTGCTCCATGAGTACACCAAAAGTGACAGTCTACGTCGACATGCCTTGGGTGTAGAGCAAGCCATGCGCAAGATGGCGGAAAAATATGGTGGTGATCCTGACGAGTGGGGGCTTACTGGTCTTATGCATGACTTTGATTATGAAATGTATCCATCCATGGAGGACCATCCCTATCGTGGAAATGAAATATTAGTGAAAAATGGATATCCTGAAACGATAACCCGGGCAATCATGGGGCATGCCACTTATACAGGTGTTCCCAGGGATACAGACATGGCCAAGGCTCTTTTTTCTGTAGATGAGTTAACCGGATTTATATTTGCCGTAACTTATGTACGGCCTTCTAAATCCATTTTTGAAGTAAAACCTAAGTCGGTGAAGAAAAAACTCAAGCAAAAATCATTCGCTGCTTCTGTTCTTAGGGAAGACATATATCAAAGTATCGAGGAACTTGGTGTGGATATGACAGATCATATTCAATTCGTGATTGACGCGCTTAAAGAAAAAGCTGAATTATTAGGACTAAAAGGGGATATTGAGCTCTGATGACATATCTATATGGAATTTTATTGTTTCTAATTGGTTTTTTAATTGGGGCTGGTATTATTTGGTATATCCGTCAAAAAGAAATCGATATTGCACAGTCCAGCCGAAATCAATTGAAGGCTGAATTCGGTGATCTTTCAAAACAGGCTTTGGATCAGAACCTGGATACATTTTTAAAACTGGCAGAAAATAAGTTTGGCGAACTTCTCAAATCATCTGACTCGCAAATGGATGAAAAGAAAAAATTGATTGATTCAACCTTGGAGGACATGAAGAAAAATCTTGAGGGGCTGACGAAATCTACCACCGAACTCAAAGGGCAGATGGAAGAATCAAAAAAAGGTATTGATGGTCTTGCAGATACGACATCCAAGTTGAGCCGGATATTGGACAGCTCTCAGGCCCGCGGTCATTGGGGGGAGCGAATGGTAAAAGATATTCTAGCTCATTTGGGCTTGAAAAAAGGTATCAATTTTGAAACCCAATCCGGTAGTAAAGAAGGCAAACCTGACTTTACATTTTTTCTACCGCAGGGAAAGCGCCTGAATATGGATGTCAAATTTCCATGGGACCACTATGCAAATCTTTTCTCCGTAAGTGGTGAACCTGAAAAAGAAAGGGAGCGTAAATCGTTTTTAAAAGATGTGAAAGGCCATGTAAAGACACTTTCAAAAAGAGATTATATTGACCCTGCAGACGGAACACTTGATTTTGTTCTGATGTTTATTCCCAATGAAGGTATCTATGCTTTTTTAAATAAGCCGGAAACAGGTGAAGAAAACCTAGTGGAATTCGCTATGGATAATAAAGTGCTATTGTGTTCACCGATCACACTGTTTGCTATTTTAGCTATGGTTCGTCAGTCTGTGCAGAGTTTTCACCTTGAATCCAAAGCAGGTGAAGTCCAGGATTTAGTGCAGGCATTTAAAAACCAGTGGGGAAAATTTATCGAGAAAATGGATGCTCTGGGAAAATCATTAGGTACTGTCAATACCCATTACGAAAATCTATCTAAGACTCGAAAGGATGCGCTTGAAAAACCGATGGATAGGATCAATGAACTCGAGTTGGGACAGGGAGAACTACCTGAAGAATTAAGCGAATGAAAAAGTGGTTATTGGTAGTTGTAATTTGGAATTTATCCGCTTGCGTTGGCCCACCGGACCCAGATCAAGGTTTGGTAGAAAACTTGCCGGTTATTATTAATACGAGTTCTGCTTTTTCATTTTCAGTACGCGGAAATAATTATACATTTGAAGAAAATATCGATCTTAGTTTGAATTTACCTGATAGTAAAACAGTTGCATCAACCCTTATAGTAACTGAATATAAAAGTACAGACACCACATTCATAGAACTTGTAGATGTGGATGGTTTAAAAATATACGATTATATGGTCAATTCAAATATGACCCGTGTGGACCAAACTGCAACTTTAAAACCAAAAAAGGCAATTCTACAGGGGAGAAAATTCAGTGGGATACTTGAGTGGGTTGTTACTGCAAATTAGGTTTCAATTAAATAAGTACCTTTGAGAACTTTAAATCCTTTTTTAGACCAATAAGAAAGTTCCGGTTCCTCTCCTTTTCTGCCTTGTATTGCGGCACAGCCAACATCCCCATCTTTGTTTACGGCTACCATCATGTCGCTAAAATTGATTTTATCCTTACCACCATTTATATATATAATTCTTTCACAAACTGCCTCGCAGGCTTCTTGAGGAGATTTACCAGCGCGCATTTGTTCTATCCCATAAAATGAACCACAGGATCGCAATAGTTCTTCTCCGCGTCCAGTAGCACCTACAGCGCCGACTTCATTATCTACATATAGCCCAGCACCAATAATGGGTGAGTCACCAATGCGGCCCGGAATCTTCCAGGCTAAGCCACTGGTAGTGGTAATGCCAGCGATATCACCTGCACTATCTACAGCCAAGACATTAATGGTGCCATTTGATCGGTGTGTATCATAATTACTATCAGCAGGAGGGAACCAATCATCCTGATCTGAAAGGTTTTCTTTCCAGCGGAGCCATTCTTTCCTGGAGTGTTCGGTTAATAGGTCTTCCACTTTAAACCCGTGGGCCTTGGCAAAATTCTGTGCTCCTTTGCCAACTATATGTATATGATCTGTTCGTTCCATAACCAATCGTGCTACGGAGCAGGGTGTTTTGATTCCTTCAATGGCTGCCACAGAGCCGCAATTGTGAGTTGGACCATACATAATAGATGAATCCAATTGGACAACGCCATTTTCATTTGGCAGCCCACCATATCCAACCGAAGTGTCTTTCGGGTCCAGTTCTGTTACATTTGCCGATTTTTCAACTGCATCTAAGAGCTGACCATTATTTTTTAAAATATCCCAACCAGGTTTGAGGACTTTTCTTCCCCATTTTTCCCCACGGCTACATACAATAATTGGATTATTTTTAACAGTAGAAGTATTAGAGGACTTTTTCGTGATCGATTTTGCCATTGCTGGAATACTTATACCCAGAGCTGACATCGTTTTGATAAATTTTCTTCTATTAATCATTTATACCTCAATTTAATTATTCAATTTTAATCGGTTTGTAATTCTTGAAAAGAGAAAGATTAGCATTTTCAACTTCGGATTGATATTTTTTCCACTCATCTTCAAAGAATACATTAATCTTATTTAAGACCTGTTCTGATTCCCGCTCTGCTTTCATCATAAGGTATTCGTGGCTTTTATTGGGGCCACTCAAATTGCTAAATAAATAGCGGTTCACGGCACCAACAGTTGCACTTAAGATATTCGGGTTACGCACAATACCCTGCAACCCTTTCGGATTCACGATCAACTCTTCCAAGATTTTCAGACTATCTGCGATTGCTTTCCCTTTTTTCTGAATTGCCTTATGTGATTCATGCTTTTTTACATCCAGCATTTTGTTGATAGCCGCGACAGTTGATTTTGATTGGCGAATTCGATCCATCGCTTCTGTCACTTTGGATGTGAGTAACATTTGTTGTTTATAAATGGGTTGTAAATTTTCGATATTTCTCACAACGATTCCAACTCGAGGATCTGTGATTACATCGACCATTTGAGAGGCAGATTCTTTGCCATGTGAAAGTCGAACAGTATATTCACCAGGAAGTACAGCTGGACCACCAGGTTCTTTAGCATCTGGTTTTGGCTTTGGTGCATTTGGCGAGCGAACACCTTTGCGACGCAGGTCCCAATAAATTCGGTTAACTCCAGGTTCAACATCATATTTTACAGTACGGATGATTTTGCCATCACTATTCAATACTTCCAATTTGACTTTTTCTTTTTTCTCCTTATCATTATCTTTTTTTATACCTGAATCTTTTTTCTTTTTTGTTTCGGGCTTTTTCTTTCCGGGGTTATACACAAAGGTTAACATGGCGCCGCGTTTTCGGTTTTGCCCTGAGAATATGGCATTAGCTTCAAAACGTGTACCAGAAGCTTGACGGTTAATAGCTAGGACTGCCATAGGAGGTTCAAAAAAGTGCAGTCGTTTTTTCATCAAGTCTTCATTCGAGGCGGCCATCTCTCGCAAGGCACGTATATCGTCTAGAATGTAGGCCGCTCGGCCAAATGTGCCAATGACCAGATCATGTTCTCTAGGATGAATTTTCAAATCCATAGTAGAAACCGTTGGGAACCCACTGGTCCACTTGGTCCATGTTTTCGAACCGTCTATGCTTACATAAAGTCCGAACTCAGTTCCGAGAAATTGTAAATTCGGTTCTAAAGGATCCTGAACATAACTGAGAACATAACCCCATACATTGTCCTCATCGGCAATCGCTTTCCAGGATTTACCATTGTTTGTGGTACGGAATACGTAAGGTTTCCAATCATTACGACGATAATTATTGATTACGACAACCGCTTCTTGGGGATCATAGGTTGATGCTGTGATTTGTGGTATCCAGCTTCCTTCAGGTGGGCCAAAAATTCTTTTAGAAACATTCTGCCATGTTTTACCTCGATCCTGGGTCAGTTGCACATTTCCATCATCTGTTCCCACCCAAATAACATTACGATTAGTTGGACTGGGAGCAATGGCAATAATCGTTGTGAAATTTTCGGCGCCGGTAGCATCATAAGTAAGTCCACCACTTTTGTTTTGCTTTTGTTTTTCGGGGTCATTGGTGGTTAAATCAGGCGAAATGATTTTCCAATTATTTCCACGATCGGTGCTGTAGTGTAGATATTGACTACCATAATAAATCGCATCTTCATCATGGGGGTCTTGAGCAATAGCCGCATTCCAATTAAATCGCAGTCGTTCGCCATCCGGATGAACCGGTTTGATAAGCTGAGCGTGTCCAGTTAATAAATCGTAACGGCCAACGTTTCCGCCCTGACTCATGGCATAGCCGTAGCGCGAATTACCAGGATGAGGAACTACATCAAATCCATCACCAAAAAACAGTTCTTCCCAATAAGCGTTTCGAATTCCTCCAGCACGCCAGACATAAGCAGGTCCACGCCAGGAACCATTATCCTGCATACCGCCATAAACATTGTATGGCCAATCCATGTCATAATTGATATGATAAAATTGGGCTACGGGAAGGTTTTCCACAAACCGCCATGTTTTTCCTCTATCAAGAGAAATATTCAAACCGCCATCGTTACCTTCAATGATAAAATGTGGGTTGGTGGGATGGCCCCAAAATGCGTGGTGATCGGGATGCACTCCGTTTGAGCCATAGGCTGTCATGAGTTGTGAGAATGTTTTGCCACCATCGTTGGAAACAGTCACTGTAGAATGAAGATTATAAATCCTGTTTTCATTAATGGGATCAACATAAACTTCAGCGTAGTAAAAAGGTCGGCCCCCAATATTTTTATCTGAAACTTTTTTCCATTTAAAACCCCCGTCTTCCGATTTATATAGGGCATTTTTTTTGGATTCAACTAAAGCATAAACGGTTTTTGTATTACTTCGCGCAATCGCGATTCCCATTCTTCCCAGTTCACCTTTTGGCAACCCATCTTTATCAGTGCGTTTTTTCCATTCTTTACCGCCATTATAGGTCACATATAATCCTGATCCTTCACCACCAGATTTAAAATACCAAGGCCAGCGGCGGAATTGCCACATATTGGCGATTAATTTATCGGGATTTTGTGGATCCATCACCAGTTCGCCAATACCCGTACTTTCATTCACATAAAGAATTTTTTGCCATGTTTCACCGCCGTCGGTCGTTTTGTAGACACCACGGTTTTCACTATCCCCCCAGGCAGATCCCTGGGCCCCGACATATACTTCATTAGGATTATGTGGGTTAATTAGAAGGCGATGAATATTCCGCGTTTCACCTAAACCTTTATATTCCCAAGTTTTTCCGCCATCGATACTTTTGTAAACGCCATATCCCGCGCTCTGACTATTCCGAGGATTGCCTTCTCCCGTTCCAACCCAGATTACATCAGGATTGGTGGGGTCAACCGTGACATCGCCGATAGAAGCAGCTTTTTGATCATCAAAAATGGGCTCCCACTTAACACCGCCGCTTTCAGATTTCCATAATCCACCAGATGCTGTACCCACATACATTACGTCTGCATTTGAAAGTACGACGTCAATAGCTGTCACTCGGCCGCTCATTCCGGCGGGACCAATGCTGCGGGCTTTCATACCTTTAAATTTTTTCATATCAAGTCCATCCGCAATTATCACGGATGAAATCAAGATCAATGTTGTCAGAATTCTTCGTTTCATAGGATTGTCCTCATCATTTAGAATTAATTTGCATTTTATCATCAAATGAGCAGCCAAATTCAGCGCCAATTGGGGAGCCGGGCGGTACTTCTAATATTTTGATAGGAATGAATTCATCGGGTTCATCCAATAGATGCTGTGCGCGTTTATGCAGCATTTTATAATGCGCACGGTCCCTAAGTGATTTTGCATTGGCCCGAAGTTTGGGAGCGTATCTACTCTTGGTTGATAAACCAGACAATGATTTGAATTGGTCATTTAATGTTTCTATCTCTGCAATTGCGATGGTTTGGACTGCCGGAGACGCTTTTTGATTAACAGAAAGGCTAAGGAGATGATCAAGTATTATAAAATCCACATTTCTTTTTATTTCACCCGCCAGTCCGGCTGGTGCTGGATTTAATATGGTAGTATTAATAACCTGATTAAGCACTTTTTCCAGTCCCGGTGGTTTTGGGTCTCGTGCATTGTATTCCACTAGTCGGGTGGTCCGTTCCGGATGAAAAATCATTCGGCAGGTTAAGTTTGCAGCAGTTTCGGCCAGGCTCACACCGTCAAATGTTACACCAGTGCGAGTGTTAAACGATTCTCGGGTTCGACCGCGTCCAGCAGCACGGGGTGGTATTAATTCCAATAATTCTTCTCTTAATGTCAATGCATCAGGCTGCAACGTTCCAATAAGAGCATCCAAGGCTTCCATTTGAAATGTTGGATCAAGAAATTTGGTTACCGTTTGACCGTCACCGCGGAGTGCATAAGTAAAATCGAGACCGCCTACAACTTTTGCCGCTCCCTCAATTTGATATCGATGAAGAAAATAAGTGGGCACTAGAACATCTCCAATATCACTATATGGTTCACCGAATCTTATATTGTTTTCACCAAAATTATTAAGTGCCGTTTTCCGTACCGCCATCAGATTCTTTAATTCCGAAACAGGATCTACACCATTATCCCAGAGATGGGCAGTCGGATGAGCCGAACCTAAAGGCCGTGCATCTTGATCGGTTATAAAAATGTATCCGCGACGTATACCATCTTGAATAATATCCTCTAATTCATCATTCTCATTGGCGCCTTTCGGAAAGTCCTGATACCCATAAGCGATAGTTATTTTATCCCATTCACCTATACCGTCGTCATAGGCGTTCCGCCACTGGATTTTGCCACTGTTATCCAATGTTACCGTGGGGTGTGGGTAATCCATTACCGAAGCTCGACCCACACTGCTGGCGATATAATTATGGGACAAACCAAGAGTATGACCAATTTCATGGGCAACCAACTGGCGCACCCTTGCAAGTGCCAGTTCACGCATATGATCTGGTATCATCGAGTTTTGTTTATATGGGGCCAGTAAACCAGTTGCAATAAGATAATCCTGGCGCAGCCTTAATGATCCAAGAGATACATTGCCTTTAATGATTTCTCCGGTTCGGGGATCAGCTACTGATGAACCGTAAGACCATCCACGGGTGGCGCGGTGTAGCCAGTGAATCATGTTATAGCGTACATCTAGCGGATGCGCACCTTCAGGAAGAATTTTTACTTTGAAAGCGTTTTTATACCCAGCAGCCTCAAAGGCTTGGTCCCACCATAGTCCGCTTTCTAGCATAGCCGTTTTTACCGGTTCAGGCACGCCCGGATCAATATAATAAACAATGGGCTCCTCAGGCTCACTCACTTTTGCGTTAGGATTTTTCTTTTTCAAACGATGACGTGTGATATACCGCTTGTAAATGGATTCATCTAGAGGGACAGCATAATCCTGGAATGACATTGAACCATAACCAGCACGCGGATCATGTTTTCGAGGCTGATATTGATTATCAGGCAGCTCAACAAATGAATGGTGAAGCCTTACGGTGATGGCTCCGGCAGTGGGAGCCACTTGACGAACATATTGGCCAGCGTTAGTACCGGTGTAGGTCATGATTACTTCAACATCCGTATTGTTTGGAAAACTTTGAGTTTCAGGGAGGTAAATAGCCGAACGGCTTTTATCTACTTTATAATTACCCATCTTTTGATTTTTTAAGCGAGTTACAACACCGTGAGAATCTTGCAGGAAAAAATCAGTCGCATCTACGAGCAAACGGTTTTTTTCTTCTGCCTCAACTTTAAAGCCCCATAATGTTGATTTTGCAAACCCATCCTCAACAGACTTTCTTTCCATCGGGTCGTTTGTAATCGCACGATAATAATAATTTTGCTGAATGAGTAATACTTTGGGTCCAATTCGGTGAAAATAAACGACCCGATCACTTCCCAATTGACCGCGGTCCAGCCCGATATCATTGGAACCCATTCCTGCTGCCATGGAGTTCACATAAAGAAATTCTTTATCAAAATCAGTGATCTCCAGCCAGATTTTTCCGCTTGTATCCTCCCAATACATATTAAAAAAACCGCTCATTTTTTGCATGGACTTGGTTTTTTCACTAAAGGATTCTCCAAAAATGAAGCTTATCAACGATAATAATAGGACAGATTTTTTCACAATTACCTCCTCAATGTGGGATCAAAAGAACATCAATTTAATTGCCCCGGCTTTTATGAAACAGAAAAAATTAGATTAAACGACGGCTGTTTTAACTTAGATTAAATTCATAGCAATGATTAAAAAAGTCAGTCTATACCCAATGAAAATATATCTGGTTTTTTGCCTGATTATTTTTGGATGTGGCCAACCAAATCCCGATGTGAGAAAAATGACGATTAATATTGCCGAATCGCAGATGGTGATGGTTTGGGTCCCAGCTGGGGATTTTTTTATGGGAAGTACAGATGCTATGGCACTCCATGATGAACGTCCTGTCTATAAAATTAAAATGGATGGATTCTGGATGTCTGAAACACCTGTAACCAATGCACAGTTTGGCGCTTTTATAAATAATACCAACTATATAACAACGGCAGAAATACCACCTTCTTTGGAAGAAATTATGAAACAGGTTCCTCCAGGGACACCACCCCCACCAAAAGAAATGCTTGTACCCGGGTCGTTAACGTTTATAAAAAATGATCGTCCCGCATATCCATCTTCGCCCATTAATTGGTGGGAATGGAAAAAAAATTCCAATTGGAGAAATCTAGATGGGAATGGCGCTTCAATTGACGATAAAGATAACCATCCAGTGGTCCATGTTTCCTGGTACGATGCGCAGGCATTCTCGATGTGGGCAGGAGCGAGATTACCGACAGAGGCCCAATGGGAATACGCGGCCAAATTGGGTAAAGTCACTAATAAACGTCAAAAAAACATGAATATATGGGAAGGTGTATTTCCAATCAATAATCAAGGATCAGACGGATTTCTTAAAACTTCCCCGGTCAAATATTACCAAGCGAATAAAATTGGCCTATATGATATGGCTGGAAATGTATGGGAATGGGTAGCTGATTGGTATCGGCCCGATACTTATGCAATGAATAATCGAGGAAAGAATCCATTAGGGCCAAAAGACAGTTTTGATCCAGATGAACCCTATGTGCCTAAACGGATAACACGAGGTGGTTCATTCCTATGTAATGCACAATATTGCGCTGGATATCGTCCAACTGCCCGGATGAAAACCAGCCCGGACACTAGCTTGGAGCATACCGGATTTCGCTGTGTGATGACCCAAAAGGAAATGAAAAATTATTTAAACAAAAAGTCTCTTAATTAAAAAAGTCTCTAGTAATTATGTCTAGGTTTTGCACATGAAAAAATTTGTTTTACTTGTTTTCATACTAACATCATTTGGTTTTAATCAATCCCAGACCCAGATTGATTCTATACACCAAGTATTGGCACAGTTGCCTAATAATGCACAACTATCTGTGGCAATAATCGATGGAGAACAAGTTTCATATTATGGGGTGAAAAAGGAAGATGGTTCTATTCGAACCATTCAAAATAAAAACAATGTATATGAAATTGGTTCGATTACCAAAGTGATGACGTCCACTATTCTTGCAAGTTTGGTCCATGAAGGAAAAATTGAATTGAAAAAACCGCTTCAGGATTATGTTCCATATCCACTAAAACATGGCCAAAAGAATGGAAATACCATTACGATTGAAATGTTATCCAATCATTCATCTGGATTGACTCGAATGCCTAGCGGAATGATTTTTGATTTACTTTTCCGTTACGATAATCCTTATGCCAAATACGATTTAGGACGTATGGAAAAATACTTTAAAAAGAAGATGAAACTGAACCGCAACCCAGGCGAAAAAAGTGAATATTCAAATATTGGAGTTGCTTATCTAGGGCATGTATTGGAGTACGTAGAAAATAAACCCTATGATAAATTATTGGATCATTATGTGATATCAAAATACAATTTGAGCTCAACTTCTCTAGACAGGAAAAGAATAGCCGATCAATTAGTAAAAGGTATTGATGGAGATGGGAAGGTCGTTTCTAATTGGGACTTGAATGCTTTTGCCCCAGCAGGTGCGCTATTATCTAGTGTTAAAGATATGAGCAAATTTGCCCAAGCAAATTTCAATAATGACCCCATTTTAGAATTACAACGGAAGAAAACATTTAAGTACAAAGAGGGCATTGATATTGCTCTAGGATGGTTAATTTTCAATAAAGATGGTGAAAAGATTTATTGGCACAACGGAGGTACGGGTGGTTATACTTCGGCTATGGCATTGAATATAGAAAAAAAGACCGGTGCAGTTATTCTATCCAATGTATCTGCATTTGTTGAAGAAACAAGAAAATTAGACGGTTTGAGTTTCAGCCTGACAAAATTGATAGACTAAATTTACTGACTCCCAATCTTGCTAAAACTTTTAGATAGTAATTTTTGTTAGTTAACAAATCAGGCAAATATTTTTATACAAACAAATCGTGATTTTCCCTTATGAGAATAGTTAATGTATTGTTTTTATTTCTGGTGGTTTTAGAATATGTAATTGCCCAAGACTGGCCCAATTTAAACCGATATAAAAATGAAAATGCGAAACTTATATTGACTGATTCAATCAAAAATAGAATCGTTTTTATGGGAAATTCGATTACCGAAGAATGGAAGCGGTTTCAGCCGGAATTCTTTGCAGATAATAAATATATTAATCGCGGTATTGGTGGCCAAACAACTCCACAAATGCTTATCAGGTTTCGGCCGGATGTGATAGACCTTAGACCCACAGCAGTAGTGATTTTGGCTGGCATTAATGACATTGCCGAAAATACGGGTCCTTCAACAGTAAAGATGATTGCAGATAATATTATTTCGATGGCTGAATTGGCTAAGAGCAATGGCATCAAAGTCATTATATCATCCATTTTACCTGCTAGTAGTTTTTCATGGAGCCCTATCCATGATCCCCCGCCCAGAATATTGGCTGTTAATACGATTATTAATAATTATGCTGAAAAGAATGGAGTGACCTATCTTGATTATTATTCAGCGATGGTCGATGACCAGCAAGGATTGAAAAAAGAGTATGGATTAGATGAAGTACACCCTAATAAAAAAGGATATAAGATCATGTCCATTCTTGTTGAAAAAGCAATCGCGAAAACGTTAAGTCTGGATCATAATAAAAAGTGATAGAAGATTGTTTGAAATTAATGCAATCATAAGATGACCTATTACGTTAAAACGCTTTTCTACGCAATACCCACGTTTATGGTGCTCATTATGTTTGAAGCCATTGCTGCAAGGGTTAAAGGCGTCACAATAAACCGATCTGCAGATGTTATCTCAAGTCTAAGTTCGGGTATATCAAATACGATTCGAGATGGTATAAAATTTACCTTTGCAATCATTACCTATTCTTGGCTGGTCGACCATATTACAATTTATAAACTTGAGCCACTCTGGCTTGCGGTGGTTATTGCTTTTATCGTGGAGGATTTTTCGGGGTATTGGGTACACCGTCTCAATCATCGTGTTAATGTTTTGTGGAACAGGCATTATATCCATCACAGCAGCGAAGATTTTAATCTTTCTTGTGCTTTGCGCCAGTCTATATCAAATACATTGAAATTTGCTGCAATTTTTATGGTACCCGCAGGATTGTTGGGTGTGCCGGCATACATTTTTGCAATTTTAGGACCCATACACTTATACATGCAATTATGGTACCATACTCAAATGATCAATAAGCTGGGCTTTTTAGAATATATCATTGTTACGCCTTCTCATCACCGTGTTCATCATGCCATCAACGCTGAATATATTGATAAAAACTACAGTCAAATCTTAATCATTTGGGATAAGCTGTTCGGGACCTTTCAACCAGAAATAGATGATGTAAAACCGGTCTACGGTACACTTAAGCAGGCACAGACCTGGAATCCGGTAATCATTAATTTCAAGCATATGTGGCAACTGGTAAAAGATGCATGGCGCACAAAGCGAATTATTGATAAACTGCGGATCTGGTTTATGCCTACTGGCTGGCGCCCGTTAGATGTTAAAGAAAAATATCCGATCCAGATGGTTACAGATCCAAAAAAGCGAATAAAATATAACACCAAAAATTCACCGCTGTTGATTGCGTGGTCAGCTGCACAGCTTTTGATAACGACCATATTGATGTTTTATATGTTTATGATCATTCCAAATTTCAGTGCAACGATGAATTATCTTTACGCTATTATGCTTATTATTAACATATTTTCATTTACATCTACATTAGATCATCGCAATTATGCATTGGTAGCAGAATCTATTAAGATGGTTTTGGGATTTAGCCTTCTATATTTTCAAAATTACAGCTGGTTCGGTCTTACTGGCTTTTATGTTTATGCCCTTATTTTCTTTTTCATCATGTCCTTTTTGTTAACGATATATTTTAAATATGAACCAAAAATAAGTTCACTCCGCCCAGATTCGGCATAGGCTCAACTATTAATGATTTGATTTAAATCATATTTATTTAATTCTTCAACGGCATATTTATATCCCACTTCAGTAATTTTTTCCAAATTATCATAGTCTAGCATTTTAAAATTATCGGTGGGTGGACTTAAATAAATTTCGGATATTTTTGCTACTTCATTAGTTTTTTTAGCACTGCCAACCATAATTGAGCGAACCATTATACTTGCCAAGTTTGGAATATCAATATGCCCATAATCTTTCTTGAATTTTTTTCTTAAAAACATTTTTTTCAGTAAATACTTGGTTTGATTTGGAAATTCACTAAAATTTGGTACAAGATCCTTTTCTGGGCTAACATTTACTGAAATAAGTTTAGAATTATAGCGTTCTTTTAAGATGTCTCCAGGCATATTATTAATGAGACCTCCATCGACAAAAAGAGATCCATTATCAACTGCAGGTACCAATAAACCAGGAAGGGAGGTAGTAGCTCTGAGCGCTCTCCACAGGCTTCCACGATCGAAAACGGTAAGTTCAGCTGATGATATATTTACGGCACAGCAAAACATAGGCAGCCACAAATCTTCGATTTTCTTTTCCCCGCAAAAAGATTTATACGCTTCTATCAGTTTAGGGTCTTTCACAATTGATGAATAGGGAAGCGTGTAGTCTGCCCATTTCACTTTAACATTTTTCCCAAAATTTTTAAATATTTCAGTTATTTCTTCAATTGAATACCGCGATGCAACAAGTCCAGACATCATGCCCCCAGCACTTGTACCACAAACAATATCAACAGGAATCCCATATTCAATAAGCGCTTTGTAGACTCCAATGTGGGCAATTCCTCTAGCACCACCACCACCAAATGCAACGCCAATACTACTTCCTGTCAAAATTCTCGCTAATCTATTAAAATCATCTTCATTGTTAATATCAATGTGATAGTGATTACTTATTGGATGTAATTCTTCAAGAAACTTGATCGTATTTGTTGGGAAAGTATTTTTGTTTTGATGAAAGATGATTAGTTGGCGATCAACTAATAAATGCTTAGGAGTATTCTTTTGAATTCCATCCATTTCACGAATCATGGAAGAATTATTTATACCGTCTTCCGGATCAAGCATAAATAAAAATTTATCGCCGATCCGTGTACACCATTTTGTCCACATGTTATTATCAGGATCACATTCCAGAATAATATATTTATAATCTTTTCCTAGATTATTGATAAGATTATCTAGTGGGTAATATTTTTCCTCCAGACTCAATTCTTTATTTATATCTTTAATTCCTAGTTTTTCATTTACCAGTGTTCTATCTAAAAAGTAAGATGAATCTATTTTACCCAAAGCGGTATCCAGAGTCTTACCAATTTTATTTCTTGATAATTGATTTTTTTGATCTTGCGAAGTGTAGATTAAAGTGAGAAAGGTTGTATTCTCATTACCAGTATCCACATTTTGGTTTTTCTTAAATCGTAAAATTATTTGTTTTGATAGTGCAAAAAGAACGCTGGGACTACTTCGCATTAAATCATCAAATTTTTCTTTATTGATCTTAAATAGTATCGATTCCCTAGTTGAATAAATAGACGCAGATCTCGGCTCATCAGACAGAAGTCCCATCTCTCCAATGACTTCTCCTTCTTTTATTTCCCCTACTTCTTTCAAATTGCCATCAGAATTGATAAATGCTTTTAGAAATCCTCTTACTAGGAAAAACATCGATTCGCTGGGTTCACCTTCATCAAATAACTTACTATTATGTTTAAGAGTTATCCATTCACCTGAAAGCATTATTTTTCGCAATATACTTTGATCCACTTCATCAGAGTAAAAGTTCAATAAAATCCGGCGTAGCTTATTGCGATTAAATTGTAGAGTAGTTTTATCATGTAATATTTTATTGAACTCTGGTTGAGTATCGCATAGATCAAGTAGGGTTTGTTTTGGTATGAAAAGTAACCGACTATATGCGCTTGCTGTAGCGGTTTCTCCCCGTTTTTTCTCATAAAATATGGATAATGAATTGAAAATTTCTCCTTCAACAATATCTTCCGTGCTATCTAATGTTGTATTCTCACCTTTTCGAAATAATTTGACTAGACCAGAAAGGAGTAAAAAAATACCTGCTGAATTTTCTTCTCCAGCAGTGTAGATCACGTCATCCTTTTCAGCTTTCATAATGATTGCAGAGGATGCGATTTCATCTAGATATGATTGAGAGACATTCTCAAAAAATACTGAGTCCTTTAAATTTTCAGCTGCAACAATAGAATGATCTGTGTTCTTTTCTTTCATCATTAGAGATAGGTTTTTATGTTCTTATTCTTCCCACGCCGGGCAAAGAAAATCTTTATAATCGCAGTACTGGCATTTGAATTCGTTCTTATCCGGTTCAAAATGTCCAGACCGGATTCCTTCAGCGACTTCTTTTATTTTCTTTCGGCTTTCTATTAAATCGTTTTCAGTAAATTCATAAGATGATAGCGGATCGTCTCTATGCCTTAAGAAATATAGGCTTGCTTTACCAGGTTTGCCCTTTATTCCTGGAATAGCATCTTGCATAATGGCTTCCGTATATAGCGCCATTTGAAGGTTCTTTTCTGCTTTTTCTTTCTTTTTACTTGTTTTATAGTCCACAATACCCAGTTTGTCACCGTCTTGATCTATACGGTCGATCTTGCCTGAAATTTTCACATTGATTTCATTCATGGTATAATTAAATGTTTTTTCCCTTTCAAGTACGTTCGGAGGATTTTGAGAAATAAACTGAAAATAGTCTGATAATATTTCTTCACCTTGCCGGTGGAATTCATCACTGCGCAAACGGTATTCGAAAGCATCTTTACGCCAGTGTTTATCTAGCAGTTGAATCAATTCTTCTTCCGATTGTTCTTCTTTCTTCATGCCGTGAAATTCTTCCAGAATATTATGCATAATGGATCCGAATTCTGCTGTGGCTCGGGTTTTCCGCTCCGGCACTTTATCAATATGCTTTAGCCTGTATTTTAAAGAGCAGGTACTGTACGTATCAATCTTTGTTGCGGATAAATGCAGCATTTTATCCATGGCTGGTATAACTCCAGATCCATTTACAGTTTGATCTTTGTCGACCTTTCCTATTTCGTCTAGTATTTTTCGAGCATTATCGATTTGATTTGCGGCAACCTCCCGGTTGAGGCTGGCCAGTAACTGCTGTTTGAGTTTGTTAAGTGATTGTATATTTTCTTTTTCTTCATTCATGGTTATGATCTCCATGGGTTGAGGTTCGGCGGATTCCAATTCCGCCGTAAATATAGATTGTCTGCTTGTGGGGCCAAATAGGTATAATTCTTTTTCTGCACGTGTAACGCCAACATAAAAAACACGTCTCTCTTCACGATTATGCAAATCTCTAAAAGTGGTATTAGAATCCTGTTTCCAGTTCATCCATGAAGACGGCAGCCTATCTATGGTTGGATGCTTTTTCAGGTTAGATGGGAAACTACCGCTTTGTAGAAATGGCAAGATCACAATGGGAAACTGTAGACCCTTGCTTTGATGTATCGTCATTACCTGGACGGCTAAGTGTTGGTTTTCAAGCTGAGGCTGGGCTGCATTCTGGTTAGAAGCCAAAGACATGACCTCCATAAATCCGAGCCAATTGCTTAGCTGTCCCTCTGGATTCGTATTTACAAATTCTTCAGCAAGATTAAGGATTTCACCGGCATTGGCAAGATTTAGCCTTTCGCGGTAACCATATGCATTACGCATATCTTTAAGCAGGGGCCGATCTTTGAGCATATCCAAAATCGCCCAAACCATTTCGTCTGCTTTTCGATTCTGGCCTAAAGCCTGCTTTAAGTCCTTAATGCTATCTATAAGTTTTTTAAGATCAGCAGATTCATCGCATCTAGATTCTAATTTTTTGAATTTTTCTTCTGCGGAAGATTTTTCCATGGATCGAAAGAATGTACGTGTCCAATCTTCGCCCATTTGCTGTTTGAGGATACGGTAAAGTGCAATCTCGCTCTGTTTATCATGTCTGATTAAGTGTCCCCATGCCAGCACATCTTTCACAATTGGCACATCAAAGAATTTCTCGATATGAATATCCACTGGGATTGCCGCTTTCTGCATTGCGCTGGCGATAGCCCGTACATTCGCCCAACCGCGGCAGATAACAGCAATGTCACCGTACAAAGCGCGGCCTTCATTAATAATCTCATGTATTACCATTGGCACTTCCTGAAGCGATTGTGCTCTATCAGCCTGAATCCAGACAGGTTTAGGTCCATGCATTGTATTCTCTGGGAGGCACTTTAATTGTTTCGCTGTTCGATCTGGATTATTTCCAATGGAAGCATTTGCAAGGTCCAGTATTGCTTGCGTGGAGCGACGGTTCTCCTCCAAGGGTATCTCAGCATACTTTGAATGTGATTGATATCGATTTCTGAAATCTGTAATATTATAATAATTGGCCCCGCGGAATGAATAGATACACTGGTCTTCATCCCCAACCACGGTAATACTCGGATTTTTTTCTGCGATCAGGTTTACAATCAGATTTAACGCATAATTGTTGTCTTGGTACTCATCGATAAAAATGTGGCAAAATTCACTACGGACTTTCCTTAGGACTGCTTCATCTTCTTTTAATATTGTATAACATCCTAAAATCATATCACCAAAGTCCATGGCATTATTCTTGGTTTTTGCCTTTTGAAAAAAATCATAAGCCTGAACCAGATCCTTTATTTGGAGAAGTGCATCATTCAGGTCAGCGTTTTTATCATGGATTCCAGGAAATTCATCCAATATCCAATCTGTTGATTCTTTGATCTTTTCTACTTTGATGAGCAATTCTTTGGGAGTGAGTAGTTCATCCCGTATCCTGCTGAAAAAAGGTATGAAAGATTTGGTTATCGCCTTGACTGGATCTGTAGAAAATACCCGAGATTGAATAAAATCCATTTCGTTGAAATGATTTATGAGGAAATAAATAATGTCATTCTCTTCCCACAGCACATCATCCATTCGATCTTCTGGGCCGAACCGGCGCATGATTGAATGACAAAAACTGTGAAAGGTGCCTACAAATATGGACTCGGACTCTTTACCCATAATCGCATAAATGATTTGCTGTGCTTCGGCCGTTGCTTTTTCAGTAAAAGTGAGCAGCAAAGTATTCTCTGGTTTAATGAGATCCGATTTGCATAAATATCGTATTCGATGGATTAAAGTGGATGTTTTTCCGGTACCGGCGCCTGCAAGAATCATGAGTGGGGTGGGCGGGTGTGTGATTGCGGTGTCCTGGCTGGGATTGGCTTTAAAGTTTCCGCTTGAATATGGCATGGGGAAAGTTAGGGAGATCAACATCTGATAAAAAATATTTCGTCGATTATCCGTTTATTTTTAATAAGTTTTTTAACTTTATTATTGATTAACGTATCTAATTGGCTAAATGAAACACTTCGAAACAGCACAAAAAGGAATTATATCATGAAACGACTCATATTGCCAATCTCAACATTTTTACTTTTCGCCGTAGGGTGTGATAACCCCATGCTGGATAATGCAGCAGAACTAGATAGCCCTGAGCTGCAAGACTTCGCTAAAGAATTATCTTCAGATCTTGGTCTGAGTGAATCATCTGCCAGTGCAGTAAATGATGTTTTGAATAGACACGGACGTAAAGGAAAACATCGTGAACCCGGCTTTTTATGGAAAGTAGCTGGTGAACTGGCAGTCGAATTATCCGATGAAGAAAAAGCGCGGCTTTTCGAAAAGATGGATGAAAAAGAAATTCCATTATTTGGTAGTTCAAAAGGTAAAAAAGGTAAAAAAGGTAAAAGTTATTTTAGTGGAATTAATAAAGTATTGACGGATGACCAAAAAGTAACCTTTAAAGCTATCAAGGTTGCATATAAAGAAAGATTCAAAGCAATTCATGAGCAGGTGAAAGATGGTACACTTTCTAAAGAAGATGCCAAAGCTCAAAAGGATGCCTTAAGAGAGGCATTGAAAGCCGAGATCGATGCGCTCCTCACCGATGAACAAAAAGCTCAACTTGAGCAAAATAAAGCTGATCGTAAAGAAAAACGCAAGGCTTATAGAGATTCAACCAAAGCTGTAAAGGTAGCCGTGCTTGGAATGACGACTGATCAATTAACTGCATTTGATGCAGCTCATCAGGAAGCAAGAGATGCAGCTAAAGCTCTATTTGAAAAATCAAAAAATGGTGATATCGATAAAGATACACTAAGAGAAGGACTAAAAAATATTTTTGCCGCAAAAAATGAAAAAATGTTAGGCATTTTCGACGATAGTCAATTAGAGATTATTAAAATTCATAAAGCTCTTTCATTACGAATGAAAAAACACAAAGGTAAAAAAGGTAAAAAAGGCGGAAAGCGTGGTGGCAGTAAAAGAGGCTAAAACCCTTTACAAATTGTAATTGATTAAAAAGGGCCGTCCTATAATAAATTGGGACGGCCCTTTTTTATAATATGAAATTATTTTTAACTTCTGAAGTATAGCAGGCGTCAAAACATATAATGACCAAAGCTATATTAAATAAAGGTATACTAATGAAAAAATTAATTTCACTTCTCATGGTCGCTTTGTTTGCAACGATTGGTTGCGAAAAATTGATGAAGGAAGATATCCTTTTAGATGATCCTGAACTACAGGCCTTTTCTGAGGGTTTGGATACTGATATCGGTCTGAGTAAAAGTAGCATCAATGCACTCAATGATGCGCTAAACCGTCATGGAAAAGATGGTAGACATCGTCGCGATCCTGCCTTCCTATGGAAAGTTGCTGCAGAAATGCAGGGTAAACTTTCTAATGAAGAAAAAGAAAGGCTTTTGGGATGGATGGATGACAACAACGTACCCTATTTATACGGCGGCGGCATGGATGCCAAAGCACGTGGAGGCCCAGGCGGAGATAGAGGTGGTATGGATCTTCGGGCGCTTTTCGCTGTCTTAGACGAAGCGCAGAGAGAGGCTCTTAAATCCATTATGGACTCTTATAAAGGACAGATGGATGAAGTAATGAAAAAGGCGAAAGATGGCACTATAGATAGAGAAGCAGCGAAAGCTGAATTAGAGGCGCTCGAAGCAGCCATGCGAGCAGAAATTGAAGCTCTCCTGACGGATGAACAAAAACAAAGACTCGAAGACATGCAGGCAGGCATGAAGCAGAAGATGGAAGAAATGAGACAAGCTGCTCACGATGCCATGGTTAGTGCATTAGAAATGACAACAGATCAGGAATCTGGATTGGAAACTATCAATAATGAATCGGGAGAGGCACAAAGAGCATTGATGGAAAAAGCAAGAGCTGAGGAGATGAGTAGAGAAGATTTAAAAGATGCGCTAAAACAACTCATTGCCGATCGCAATAGTAAAATTGAAGCACTATTCAGCGATAAACAAATTGAGATCATAAAGATATACACAGCTTTGGGTATGCAGTATTCCAAACATTGCGGCAACAAACGAGGCGACAAAGGCGGTAAAACTGGCGGATCTCGATAATCTCCCCTAATTATTAGAATTTTGAAGAGGCTATTTCATTCATTTGGGATAGCCTCTTTTTTTTGTAATAAAAGTTTAACTTTTTAAGTTTACCCTTGTCTAAATAGAAAATGCATGAAAACAGATCACGAACTGATCAGGGAATTTCAGGATGGAGACAATGATGCTTTTGATGAACTTGTTAAAAGACATCTTCCTGAAACGTACGGTTTTTTTATTAAATTCACGTCTGATGAAGTGGAGGCGGAAGATCTGGCCCAGGATGTATTTATCAAAATGTATAAAGCACTTAAAAAATTTCGATTTGAATCAACATTCAAAACCTATTTGTTCCGGGCGAATATCAATATGTCCCATACCTATCTTCGGCGCAATAAGTGGCGCAACCTGCTCCACCTGGATCAGGCCCCGGATCAGGGCTATATGGATACCAGTCTTGAAGATGAGTGGCGCAAAAAAGAATTATGGGATGCGGTTAGCCTATTGCCGTCCAGACAAAGGATGGTTGTAACAATGCGGATATCCCAGGAAATGCCTTACAGGGAAATATCCAATATTATGGGAATCAGTGAGAATTCAGCCAAGGTGAATTATCACCATGCAGTTAAGGCATTGAAGAAAAAATTTGAGAATTGAATAATGAATATTGAAAAACAATTTGAAAGTATTGCCAAGTCGCAGTTTTCTGCGCCGGATGGAGATGCCTTTTTAGAAAAATTGCATGGTGAACGCCAGAAACGTCAGCAACGGAAAATGGGTTTTATTCATGGTGTAACGTCTGCGGCTATTGTGGTTGTCCTTGGTATGATTACATCGAGCCAGTTAACCGATGACCCTACGATCTATGCATCCACGGATTTGATTCCAGTAGAAACGATGGATGCAGAAACAGAAGAATTCGTTTATGATTTAGCCGTGTATTTGGTTGATAACAGTGACGATATCTGGGAAACACTGGCATTTTTAGATGAAATAGAATTTGAACCGGTTGTAACAATGCATCAGGAGGAAACCAAATGAAGAAAATAGTTATAGCAACATTATCTTTTATGATCATGAGTTTTGGGTTTGCCCAGCCAGGCAAACTAAGAGGCGCAGGAGGGCAGTATAGTGAACGTATGGAAATGATGATGATCTGGAAATTAACGGACCATCTTGAACTGAGTGAAGAACAAGCTGAAAAATTTTTCCCCAGCATGCGACTCCATCAAAAACAAGTGCTGGAAATCCGTAAGGAAGAAAGAGAATTATTTAGTCCCACTTTTGCTAAAGTGAAAAAAGGCGATCAAATTTCCAAATCTGAAGTCACCAAATTGTTAAATAAGATCGAGACCTTTGAACAGAAAAAGATTAAAACTCGCATCGATTTTATTAAAAAATCAGGCGAGATGCTGGATCCAACTCAGCAAGTCAAATTCTTGATGTTTGAACCCTATATGAGAGATCAAGTCCAAGCGCGTATGAAAGAACGGTATAAGCCGCCGATGCGTGGTGGTAATCCAAAAGGAAAACGAAGATTTTAATCTATAAGTAAGCTCTCCAATAAAAAACCCCCGAAATCGGGGGTTTTTTATTATAGTTGGATAGAGAAGTCGATATAATTTCTATCCTCCCATTCCATTCGAGTTATTACATGTCAAAAATATACAATTTCAGTGCAGGACCAGCCGTTTTGGATTCAACCGTATTGGAAGCCACTTCCAAAGCTGCTATCGATTATCAAGGCCATGGCATAAGCCTAATGGAAATGAGTCATCGTTCAAAACCGGTAATGGATATGGTAGCAGAAACAGAAAACTTGGTCCGTGTATTATTACAGGTTCCCGATCAATATTATGTGCTTTTTCTTCAAGGAGGTGCATCTCTTCAATTTGCAATGATCCCCATGAACTTGTTAGGTGAGAACCAAATCGCTGACTATACGGATACGGGCGCGTGGTCAGCCAAAGCCATTAAAGAAGCGCAGTTGTATGGGAATGTAAATGTGGCCTGTTCATCCAAGGAATCAGTACATAATCATATTCCAAAAAAACTAAACCAAAGTGAAGATGCAGTTTATTTACATATCACCAGCAATAATACGATCTATGGCACACAATGGTATTCATACCCGAAGCCAATTAATGCAGATGGCTATTTAGTGGCGGATATGTCATCTGATATTTTTAGTCGTCCCATTGATGTGTCCCAATTCGGATTAATTTATGCGGGTGCCCAGAAGAATATGGGTCCGGCTGGAGTCACCTTGGTAATTATTCGAGGTGATATACTTGGTAAAGTCGACCGAACCATTCCAACGATGATGAACTATCAAACTCAAATGGATAAAAGCTCCATGTTTAATACTCCTCCAGTCATGTCTATTTACGCTGTGAACCGAACCTTGAATTGGCTTAAAGAAAATGGTGGCGTAGAAGCCATGGAAGAAAAAAATGAACAAAAAGCCAAAAAGCTTTACTATGAAATAGAACGAAACCCTTTATTCGTCAGCCCTGTTGCTCTGGAAGACCGTTCCCTTATGAATGTACCATTTGTGTTTGCAGATGAGGGAGATGAGGCAGACTTTTTATCTTTTTGCGATCATCGGGGATTAAAGACCCTAAAAGGCCATCGATCGGTAGGAGGTTTCCGTGCGTCGATTTATAATGCTATGCCTGAAGCGGGTGTAGATGCTTTGATTCAGGCTATGCAAGAATATCAGACTAATTGAAATGAATGGCGTATAATTGGATTGGTTCACCATTTGGATCAATCTGGACCATCTTGTCATAAAATAAACCTAATTTTCCCAATAACCGTATTGAGGCCACATTCTCTTTAGATGTGATACCTACTATTCGCTTATAATTGAATCGATCAAATCCATCTTTTATAGCTGCTTTTGCCGCCTCCAATGTATATCCATTTTTTCTGAACCCTGGTAGAGTGGCAAAACCAATATCTGGGTCATCCAAATTATCTCGGTATAGTAAACCGCATATTCCAATGGGAGTGCCATCTTTTAAGCTTACTTTATAAAGACCATGTCCATGGTCAGCATAATTGACGCGTGGACCAGTTTCAATATAATGGACAGCATCGTCCAGGTTTTGAACCCCTTTATCGCCAATATGCGTTAGGAAGTCAGGATCATTTAAAAGCCCGAGAATGAATTGACCATCCTCAGGCTTTAATTCAGATAAAATTAACCGGTCTGTTTCTAAAACAGGCAAAGATTAATCATTCCAAATTGTACCTGCTTTTTTCAATTTATTGATTTTTGGGGCAATCACGAAAGTACAGTAAGGCACATTCGGATTATTGGCAAAATAATCCTGGTGGTACACTTCCGCTTTGTAGAAAACATCTAGGGGAACCACTTCTGTTGTTATTGGATCCTTAAATATTTTTTTTGCATTAATTATTGCCGATGTTACTGATGCTTTTTGGCCTGCATTATGGTAGTAAATAGCAGAGCGGTACTGGGTGCCAAAGTCATTGCCCTGTCTATTCAATGTGGTTGGATCATGAGCCTGCCAAAATATGTTCAATATTTCATCATAAGTGATTTCATTGGGATCAAAGTGGATTTGGCATACTTCTGTATGGCCAGTTTCCCCTGAAGTAACATCTTTGTAAGTGGGGTTTTTTGTATGACCACCAGCATAGCCTGATATAACGTCTTTTACGCCTTCAACTCGTTCATAAACAGCTTCGACGCACCAAAAGCAACCGCCACCAAGCGTGGCTATTTCTAATTTATTATCTGGCATGGTTTGAGTTCCTCTTTGTTGACAACCAATTGCTGTAAAACTCAGCAAAATTAAAAAGGGAAAATTGATGTATATTTTTTTCATTTGATCGTAAAGAACTTATTTATTCAAGCAAACGTGATGCACCCATTAATCGCTCCATGGGGTATGATTAATTATAATTCTTTCAAATCTTTGTATAGGGTGGTGAGCATTTCTTTCGCATCGCCAAATACCATCACTGTATTATCAAAACCAAATAACTCATTTTGAATGCCGGCGAACCCTGGGTTCATTGTACGTTTATTCACAATTACGGTACGGGATTTATCGACATCTAAGATGGGCATACCGTAGATTGGGCTGGAGGTATCATGACGGGAAGCGGGATTGACCACATCGTTTGCACCAAGGACAATGGCCACGTCACAATCATCGAATTCCGGGTTGACATCGCCCAGATCTTTCAACTGTTCATATGGTACATTTGCTTCTGCCAATAATACATTCATGTGTCCGGGCATCCGGCCTGCCACAGGATGAATAGCATATAATACCTTTTTCCCCATGGATTCCAGCAGGTCTGCAACCTCACGGACTGCGTGTTGTGCCTGGGCTACTGCCAATCCGTATCCTGGCACGATAATCACTTTATCTGCTGCTTCCAATATCATGGCTGCTTCTTCAGTTGTGGTAGACTTCACTTTTATCTGCTTATCTGAACCAGCTACGGATTCTTGCTCCAGGCCAACTGCACCGAAAATTACATTCGCCAACGATCGATTCATTCCTTTACACATGATATTAGTGAGAATCAAACCTGAAGCACCTACAAGGGCGCCAGAAATGATTAGTCCATTATTCATCAGGACAAATCCAGTGGCTGCAGCAGCAACGCCTGAATAAGAGTTTAACAGTGAGATTATTACAGGCATATCCGCACCACCAATGGGAATCGTCAAGGTGATCCCTAAAATAGCAGCAAGAATTAAGACACCATAGAACATATTCATCTCCTGTCCACCACCTATGCAAACAGATACACCCATAACCACCAGTGCCAATGTCAGGAAACCATTGATAACTTGTTGTCCTGGGAATACGATTGGTTTACCGCTGATGAATCCCTGCAGTTTACCAAAGGCAATAAAACTGCCAGTCAATGTCAACGTGCCTATGAATACAGAAAGGGTGATGGTTGCGGTAAGAAATGTGGTTTGATCGACTGTACCAAACTTATTGAAATATTCTGCTGATGCCACTAAGGCTGAAGCACCGCCACCAAACCCGTTAAAAATTGCTACCATTTGTGGCATCTGCGTCATCTGTACGCGAATAGCAAATGTGGCTCCAATTATCGATCCAATAATCATCCCAATTACAATTAGTTTGAAATCAAGTAATTCAAATGATACAACCGTTGCAATAATGGCAATCAGCATACCAATAGATGCAATTGTATTACCATTACGTGCAGTCTTGGGTGAACTGAGTTTCTTTATACCCAGTATAAAAAGTATAGCGGCAATGACGTAAGCGAGATTTGTATATCCCATACTTATTTTCGCTTAAACATTTTTAGCATACGATCAGTTACCATAAAACCACCAACACAATTGATGGTAGCAAAGATCACTGCGACCAACCCTAGCCAGGTTCCGATTTCACCGCCAACTTTGGTAGAAATAATCGCACCCACAATCGCGATACCTGAAATCGCATTGGAGCCTGACATGAGCGGCGTATGCAAAGTAGGTGGAACTTTGGTAATAATTTCAAACCCAACAAATATGGCTAGGATAAATACGGTGAGGATGTTAATGATTTCCATAATGAATCCTTATAAGTTGTTTATCGCTTCGAGGGTAGGTTTGTGCGTGATTTTTCCCTGGTGCGTAAACATGGCACCTGAAATAATTTCATCTTCCTCATCAATGTTCAATTGACCTTCTTTAATTAAATAAGTAACAAAGGAGAAAATATTTTTTGCGTACAACTGAGAAGCGTGCACCTGCATGGATGAAGGCAGATTTATAGTACCATCAATCATTACACCATTATAATTAATTATTTTCCCGCCTTTTGTCAATTCACAGTTACCGCCATTTTCAGCTGCCAGATCCATGATCACCGAGCCCGGTTTCATTCCATTCACCATTTCCGTTGGGATTAGTAAAGGTGCCGGACGTCCAGGAACCAATGCTGTGGTAATGACTAAATTTGATTTAGCAATATGCTTTTTTATCATTTCTCGTTGACGAATTTTATAATCTTCTGAGGTTTCTTTTGCGTAACCACCTTCACCAACACCATCATTTCCATCAGACTCAACAGCAACAAATTTTGCTCCGAGAGATTCCACCTCTTCTTTGACTTCGGGACGAACATCAAATGATTCTACTTGTGCTCCAAGTCGTTTTGCAGTAGCAATTGCCTGTAATCCTGTGACCCCTGCGCCGAGAATCAGTACTTTTGCGGGCGGGATTGTGCCTGCTGCTGTCATTAACAGAGGCATATATACGGGCAAGTGAGCAGCTCCTATCAATACGGATTTATATCCAGCAATATTTGCCTGTGAGCTTATTGCATCCATACTTTGTGCCAATGTTGTTCGAGGAATGAGGTGCATGGAAAAACCTGTAATATTTTTTGCCGAAAGTTTTCTTACTTGCTCTGCCCGTTTGGTGGTTTGGAAAAGTGAAATATAAGTTATACCATCGGGCATCGCATCCATTTCTTCCAAAGTGGCCGGAGCAACCTTTAAAACTATATCTACACCATTTAATAGATTGGTTATTTCAGTAACCACTTCGGCCCCAGCGTTTTGATAATCTTGATCAGAGAAAAATGAATCTTCTCCTGCAGCAGATTGCACGCGCACCGTTATGCCACTATTAATCAGTTCTTTAACTATTTTTGGTGTGGCGGCAACGCGTTTTTCGCCGGTGATGGTTTCCTTTAAAACTGCTGCGATCATGCTGAATCCCTGTTAATAATTTCTTAAACAGCCCGCAAATTTAGGAAAACTGACCCTTACAATTCTCATTTTGATTTCAAGATTTTTACTGTAGCCTTTCATAGCTAATTTTATGTCTATGAGATTTCACATATTATTTATTATTGCCGGTATTTTTTTATCTAACTGCGCCCCTTCTTTACATATTGTAGAACGGTATCCTGATAATAAGGAAAAGACTGTTGAATTGATGAAAGGCAAAGGCAGTTCAGGGCGAATCATTAAACGGATTGAATATTATTCGAATGGTAGAAAGAAATCAGAAGTTGATATTAATAATGGTCGAAAGGATGGAAAGTATCTAGCGTACACAAAAAATGCAGCAATATCCATAAAGGGTCGATACGAGAATGGAAACCAAAGCGGGAAATGGTATTGGTATGATACCGTAGGTAAACTGGATTCAATACATACATATCAAAATAGTAGACTGCATGGGAAGTCAACCTTTTATTCAAATGGCGTCGTTCTTATTAAGCGAGAGTATATCGAAGGAAAACTAAATGGAAAATTCATTGAATTTTATGCAAGTGGAGAAAAAAAAGTAAATGGCTACTATGTCAATAACCTTCCAGATAGAAAATGGCTTTGGTGGAATGAGAATCAAACTAAAGCAAGACAGGTTCATTTTAATAATGGTGTAAAACACGGTGAAATTCGTATTTGGGATGAGGGTATTATAAAATTAACGGGTGCTTTTGATCAGGATCAAAAAACGGGTACTTGGAAATGGTACCATACGAAAAAACAACTGGATTCTCTGGTTACATATGAAAAAGGTCTATTGCATGGGACTTTGAATGTTTGGCATAAAAATGGGATTATGGCCGTAACCGGCGATTTTGTCCACGGCAAAATGAATGGACAGTGGAAATGGATTTCAGAAGATGAAATACCTGATTCACTTAAAACCTACAGCAATGGGCAATTAAATGGTTTGTCTGAATTTTACTATAATAATGGTCAGCTTAAACAATCAGCCCAATATCATGCCCATCTGCTACATGGAGAAGAACGATTCTATTTTCCTACTGGGCAGATCAAATCTAAAACTAATTTTGAATCGGGTAATAAAACAGGTCCCTATGAAACATGGTTAGCCAGTGGAAGTCCGGAAGAATTTGGTAGTTATAAAGGAAATAAACTGCATGGAAAAGTTCAAAGATGGTATACGACTGGAGTAATGGCATCCATTACCAATTATCAGCAGGGTATTTTACATGGCGTGATGCAAATACAATCCCTTTCCGATGAGTTAAACAAGGAGATGTTTTTTGATAAAGGGAATGAAATTGTCCGCTTTGAATACCATAGTAATGGCCGTTTTAAACGGGTTATGATCCTTGATAATGGTCAAATACTTTATGAGAGAAAATGGAATGGATTAGGTATAGAAAATACTGAAGAAAAATATATTGTCGGTACCAGTCGCGATACCAATTTCTATTTATCAGGATTTTTAAAATACGAATGTACCTTTAATAATGACAAAAAGCATGGAGTTGAGTGGTGGTTTGATGAAGACAGAAAACCAACCAGAGTAAATATTTTCTACCAGGGAGATCGAATTCTTAGTTACGATTTAACATCAAATGATGAAAGCAGTGAATAAAAAAATCAATTAGTGTAATTTCATCATCTATGAAAGACATAATAATAGATTACATCATGACTTGGGGCATACCTGCTGGTATCATTTTTATTGGTATCATTGCCGGTTGGCTGTTTAAAAGATTTATTCATCAGCGTTTAAAAAAGATGACCGAAAAAACTGAATGGAGAGGGGATGATGTGATATTTGATGCTATTGAATCTCACATCGTTCTATGGTTTTTTCTCGCTGCAATGAATATTGCTTCCAGTAGCCTGTCACTGAGTGAAGATTATAGTAATTATTTAAGCAAGATTATATTAGGGATTCTGATTCTTTCGGTTACCCTGGCCGTTTCCCGTATGGGTGTTGGATTGCTCAACTTCTGGGCAGACAAGCAGGGTACTGATTTGCCTTCCACTACTATTTTTGTAAATCTGGCACGTATTATCATTATTGCTGTTGGTGTCTTGGTGATTCTTCAAACTTTGGGGATCTCCATAACACCACTGCTGACCGCTTTAGGGGTTGGAGGTCTAGCTGTTTCTTTAGCCCTCAAAGACACCCTATCGGACTTTTTTGCTGGATTACATATCCTTCTTTCTCAAAAAGTAAAACCAGGTGATTTTGTGGAAATGGATTCGGGTCATATGGGTTATGTCCAAAATATTACCTGGCGCCATACAACATTAATGGAACGCACAAACAATATTGTGACCATACCTAATGCAAAAATTTCTGCAGCAATTGTCAAAAATTATGATCAGGGGGATCCCAGTTTTTCTGTCCGTATTGCTGTAGGTGTTTCCTATGATAGTGATTTGGAAAGGGTAGTGAAAGTGACAGAAGAAGTGTCTGAAAGTGTCATTAAAGATGTAGATGGAGCGAAAAAAAATGAACCAGCGATCGTGCGCTGTTATGAATTCGCCGACTCCAGCGTTAACCTTAAGGTATATTTCCGCGGTCTCAAATACGGTGATCATCATCCTATCATTGATACGTTTATTCGCCGTATTCATAAACGATATAAACAGGAGGGGATCAATATTCCATTTCCAATCCGCACGCTGATCCATAAAAATGAGCAATCATGAAAAGTTGGATTATCTTTGGTGCCCTACTTGCTGCACTAGCGGTGTTGTTGGGTGCCTTTGGGGCGCATGGATTAAAGGGAAAAATTTCACCGGAAGACCTGACAATATTTGAAACAGGCGTGCGCTATCATATGTACCACGCACTTGGATTAATTTTAATGAGTGTTCTTGGATTGTATTATTACCCAGAAATGATACAACTGCCTGCCATACTTTTGTCGGTAGGTATCCTGCTGTTTTCGGGAAGTCTTTATATTTTAGTGCTAACTGGTTTGCGGTGGATGGGTGCGATTACGCCGATCGGAGGCGTCGCCTTTATTGCTGGTTGGTTGCTGCTGGCTTACCGAATGTTTAAAGTATAACTAATTCCTTTTCATAATGACCGGCCCAAAACGTGTTTTAAGGACCTTCGATGTTACTTCGATGGTCACTGGAAATATGATTGGCTCGGGAATTTTCCTTTTAGCAGGCTATGCTGCTGCATCCGTTCCTGATAGTTCTACACTAATTTTGGCCTGGATCGGTGGCGGAGTGATGGCCCTACTTGGTGCTTTTGCCATTGCGGAATTATCGACAAGATTTCCAAAAACGGGAGGTGATTTTCTTTACCTTCATAAAGTCTATGGTCCGTTTCCGGCATTTTTATATGGTTGGATGAGTCTAGTTATTTTTGAATCAGGATCAATTGCAGTTTTAGCACTTTTTTCTGCTAAATATACTCAACAGTTTTTTTCTGCATCCCAAATTTTGTCTGTCCCATTATTGGCATCTTTGCTGGTTCTATTCTTTTCAGGTATACATTGTTTGAAGGTTGAGGTGGGATCACGCTTCCAATCTATTCTTACCGTTGCCAAGATACTTGGCATATTTCTTATGGTTTCTTTGTTATTCAGCGGAGATCCTAATGAAATAAATTCAACCCCTAAAACGGATCAAAGCGGTAATCCATTTATTGGGTTTACACGAGCATTAATCCCCATTTTCTTTGCATATACTGGTTGGAACGTTGCAGGCTATATCGGAGGTGAAATACAAAATCCGAGAAAAACATTACCCAGGGCTTTAATTGGTGGCACACTAATTACGACAGTAATCTATGTAGTTGTAAATCTATCATTCATACAATCGGTAGGCTTAGCCGGTATTCAGGGCCAGGATATGGCCCCCTTAATTGCTCTGAAAGCTGTAGGTGCTGAAAGCTGGGCCACCTTTTTATCGATTCTTATTTTTATCAGTGTGGCCAGCTCACTTTCCATTACCATTCAGACAGCTGGTGCGCGAGTGATTCAAGCAATGGGTGAGCAAGGTGTTTTTTTTCAGTTTACAGCTCGCCTACATAGAAAATTCCATACGCCGGTAAATGCCCTTTTAGTCCAGGCAATTTGGACCATCTTTCTAATGTTTACCTTGGATATAGAAAGTTTGGTGGATTCCGCTACAGTCGTCATGATTATGTTTTCGGCCCTTTCAATATCAACCCTATTCAAGGTTAATTACGATAGAAATGGATTAAAAGGAAATGAGAATATCTATCGAACACCATTATTCCCTTTGGTCCCTGTAGCATATATACTTAGTGCTATATTCGTCAGTTGGGGTGTGATACAATTTTATTTATCGCAAGGGAGTCTATTACCTATATGGGGACTGTCATTCTTATTGTTTGGCAGTATTGTTTATATTATTTGGAAAAAAAATGAGTTAAAGTGAGTAAAATAAAAAATCAAGCATTGGCACAAGATGGGAATAAACTTCTTGATTGGGCTGCAGGTAGGATGCCCGTACTATCCAAAATTCGACAACGATTCAAAGATGAGAAACCCTTATCTGGATTGACGATTGGTATTGCGCTCCATTTAGAGAAAAAAACCGGAATTTTATTGCAAACCTTGGCAGCTGGTGGTGCAAAAGTATCAGCTGCTTCCTGTAATCCTTTAACAACCGATGATTCTGTTGCTGCAGCCCTGGGAAAAGAAATGGACGTGTTCGCATGGACAGGTCAAACGGATTCAGAATACTATGATTGTTTAGAATCTGTCATCACAGCGAAACCGCATATAACCATTGATGATGGATGCGATTTAATTCAGTTGCTCCACTCCAAGCATTCCAATTTATTAGATCATGTGATCGGCGGGTGTGAGGAAACCACCACCGGAATTGTCCGTCTGGAAGCCATGCACAAAGATGGAGCACTTAAGGTACCTGTGATGGCAGTAAATAACGCCCATTCCAAATATTTATTCGATAATCGTTACGGAACTGGACAAAGTGTAGTTGAGGGAATCCTTTCCGCAACTAATACATTAATTGCCGGGAAAATGATTGTTGTTGTGGGCTATGGCTGGTGCGGACGTGGTATTGCCAATCGTATGAGAGGGCTAGGGGCCAAAGTCATCGTGGTTGAAACAGGTGCTACCAATAGGGATGGATCTTCTGGTTACCACCGTGCACTGGAAGCTTCGTACGATGGCTGTTGGGTTATGTCCATGAATGAAGCAGCGACCCTTGGTGATATTTTTATTACCGCCACTGGCAATAAGCATGTGATTTCAGAAAACCATTTGGATGCAATGAAACATGGTGCGATTTTGGCTAACTCAGGGCATTTTAATCATGAAATTGATTTAGACAGTATGGAAACTTTATCTGCTTCAAAAGTAACAATTCTCCCTAATGTGGAAAAATATCATCTGAAAAATGGTAAAGATTTAATTTTACTAGCAGAGGGCAGATTGGTTAATTTAGCCCAACCAACTGGTCAAGGTCATCCTATCGAGATTATGGACGGTAGTTTCGCTGTCCAGGCGCTTTGTATTGAATATCTAGCGAAAAATAGAGGTAAACTATTGCCAGGTATATATGATGTACCGAAGGTAATTGATAACGATGTAGCCAGGATTGCTTTAGAGGCCCAAGGAATTGTTTTAGAAAAACTGACGGAAGAACAAGTGAAATACAGAAAGAGCTGGAAAGAGGGAACCTGATGGATTTAAAGATCAGACCATTTAATGCAGAAGTAAAACAAATGTATGAGAATCATGGCTATTTTCATGATGGAGATGCCGGCTTGGATCTATTTGTGATTAACGAGCAGACGATCAGTGCGGGGGAGACAACACTGATTCACCTGCAGATCGCTTGTGAGAATACTGAAAATAGACCGTATTTAGTAATGTCACGCTCGAGCATAGGCAAGACTCCTCTTCGGCTGGCTAATGCTGTTGGTTTGATCGATGCTGGTTACCGAGGAGAGATCATGGCGGTAGTGGATAATATTAAAAAGGAGGACTATACTGTTGAACCGGGTCAACGCCTCTTTCAGTTGGTTGCTATGGATGGTTCCCCCATCTATTTTGAACTGGTAGAAGAATTATCAGACACTACACGGGGGGTTGGAGGTTTTGGAAGTACGGGTAAATAAATTATAATTTAGCACTCTACTAATTAGAGTGCTAAAAAGAGTTGAAAAATCATGATTTTAACCTATAACTTCCGCGCTGCATAATTGCAGAAAAAATAACAAAATCAGAATTTTAACTATTTAATTAATGAAACAGGAGAAAGCGAAATGGCACTAAAAGTTAAGCCTTTGGCTGATCGTGTTGTGGTTGAACCTGCACCAGCTGAAGATGTATCCTCTGGAGGCATCATTCTGCCTGATACAGCTCAGGAAAAACCACAGCAAGGCACTGTCGTTGCAACAGGGCCCGGTAAAGTTTCCGATGCTGGAAACACCGTTGCAATGGAAGTGAAAAAAGGAGACAAGATCCTCTATGGTAAATATAGCGGAACCGAGTTTTCTTTTGATGGAACTGATTATCTTATCATGCGCGAGAGTGATATTCTCGCTGTCCTATAAGGAGTAAATAAATTATGGCTAAAGAAATCTCATATGATCTCGAAGCACGTAACGCCCTGAAGGCCGGTGTGGATAAACTCGCTAATGCGGTAAAAGTCACCCTTGGTCCAAAAGGACGGAATGTTGTTATTGAAAAGAAATTTGGTGCACCAACTATAACCAAAGATGGTGTAACGGTGGCCAAAGAAATAGAATTAAAAGATAAAGTGGAAGATGTTGGTGCTCAAATGTTGAAAGAAGTTGCTTCTAAAACTTCTGATGATGCGGGTGACGGTACCACCACCGCTACCGTTTTAGCCCAGGCACTTGTTGCTGAAGGGCTAAAAAATGTGACGGCTGGTGCCAATCCAATGTCCATCAAACGTGGAATTGATGCTGCGGTAGGCGCTGTAGTAGAAGCTCTGCAGGCTCAAAGTAAAGACCTGCCGGATTCTAAGCAGATTGCTAACGTTGGTACAATTTCGGCTAACAATGATCATGAAATCGGTGCAAAAATTGCTGAAGCTATGGAAAAAGTGGGTAAAGACGGTGTTATTACTGTAGAAGAAAGCAAAACTGCTGAAACTTTTTTGGAAACCGTTGAAGGAATGCAATTTGATCGTGGTTACCTCTCTCCATACTTTGTAACAAATTCTGACAACATGGAAGCTGAGATGGATGATACTTATATCCTTATTTATGATAAAAAGATATCCAATATGAAAGATCTGCTTCCCTTATTGGAAAAAGTTGTCCAGACAGGTAAATCAGTTGTGATTATCGCTGAAGATATTGAAGGCGAAGCACTGGCCACACTTGTTGTGAACAAATTGCGTGGCACATTTAAAGTCCTAGCTGTAAAATCGCCGGGATTTGGTGACCGTCGTAAAGCCATGCTGGAAGACATCGCCGTATTGACTGGCGGGACTGTCATCTCTGAAGATGCTGGTTACAAACTGGAAAATGCGACACTAGAATACTTAGGCACCTGCAAACGTGCTGTTTCTGATAAAGATAACACTACTATTGTTGGCGGAAACGGTTCTGGCGATGCTATCAAAGCCCGTATTAACGAAATCAAAGTTCAAATTGATAAAACGACTTCTGATTACGATCGTGAAAAACTACAGGAACGCCTGGCTAAATTGTCTGGTGGTGTAGCGGTAATTAATGTTGGCGCTGCTACTGAAGTAGAAATGAAAGAAAAGAAAGCCCGCGTAGAAGATGCATTGCACGCAACCCGTGCTGCAGTCGAAGAGGGGATCATCCCTGGTGGCGGCGTTGCGTTGCTACGTACCGTTTCTGCTTTGGATAAAGTCAAAGTCGATAGCGAAGAAAAGGTTGGCGTTGATATTATGCGTCGCGCCCTGGAAGAACCGATTCGTCAAATATGTGAAAATTCCGGAGCTGAACCTTCTATCGTAACACAAGCTGTTCGCGATGGGAAGGGCGACTATGGTTATGATGCCCGTACGGATGAATATGTTAACATGTTCAAAGTCGGTATTATCGATCCAACCAAAGTCGCACGTGTGGCCGTACAGAACGCTGGTTCTATTGCTGGTATGATACTAACTACTGAAGCAACGGTTACAGAGATTCCTGAAAAGGATCCACCGATGCCTCCAATGGATCCAGGCATGGGCGGCATGGGCGGTATGATGTAATTTGAGGGTTGTCCTCAATATTCTTAAAAAGCCCTTTCCGAGAAACCGGGAAGGGCTTTTTTCATTCTCATTGTAAGTATGGCGAAGAAAACTCATCAAACATATGGAATTGCTTAATATGCTATTTAGCTACATTATAATAACAGGTGATATAAAAATTCCTTATCCATCACCTTGACTAACGAAGACCCTGCCAATTAAATTCTTTTTCTTATGGGTGTCATTCGGTTAAAAAATATGCAGTTTTATGGTTTCCATGGTGTCAGTGATTCAGAGAAGCACCTAGGAGGTCGGTTTGAAGTAGATGTAGAATTGCACCTTTCCTTGAAAGATTCCTGCGAATCAGATGATCTGAATGATACTATTAACTATGAGGTTATTTATAAGACAGTCGATGCCTGCATTAGAAAAGATAAATTTTATCTTATTGAAGCTTTGGCTAATTCCATCGCGAAAGATATTTTAAATGGGCATCCCGTGGATTCCCTTATAGTTCGGGTACGAAAACCACACGCACCGGTAAAAGGAGTCTTGGATACGATTGAAGTGGAGATTGAACGCAATAAAGCAGATTATGCTTGAATTGGTTTACCTCGGACTTGGATCAAATATTGGTGATCGAGAAACGAATATTTTTTCGGCCATTGCTGCACTGGATGTACGGGATGAAATCACGGTTAACCGAACCGCTTCTATTTATGAAACGGATCCTTTATACAATACAGATCAACCCGCATTTTTTAATACAGTCGTTGAGTTGAAAACAAACTTAGATCCAGAAGTGATGCTCCAAGTTTGCCAAGGTATCGAACTTATGCTGGGCAGGCCGATGGCCCACGAAAAGAATGAACCTCGGGTAATCGATTTGGATATATTAGCTTATGAAACAAAATCAGTGGATTTAGGCCATTTAAAGATTCCCCATCCTGAGTTATTTGCCCGTAAGTTTGTTCTTGTTCCCTGGGAGGAAATCGCGCCAAATTTTATGGTCCAGGACTTTGGCCGGACTATATCAGAATTATTGACATTGTGCCCGGACACCTCAGCTGTCCGGAACCATCAATTAGAAAAATCAGCATGAGAAATTTGTATTATGTGGCTATCGAAGGTACCATCGGGGTAGGAAAGACCAGTTTGGCCAACCTTTTATCTGATAGATTAGGAGCGAAATTAGTTCTGGAGGGCTTTGAAGATAACCCATTCTTGGCTGATTTTTATGATGACCCCGAACGCCATGCTTTTCAGACCCAATTATGGTTCTTGCTTCAACGGTATCAGCAGCAACAGGACCTTCGTCAGATAGATATGTTTCAAAATCTAGTGATTACAGATTATATGTTTGTGAAGGATCGGTTATTTGCATCCCTGAACTTAAATGAAAAAGAAATGTCTCTTTACGATACGGTGGCGAATATGATGGAGCGAAATGTAATCCATCCAGACCTGGTCATTTTTCTCCAGGCGGATACGGAAACGCTCATGCGGAATATTGCAAGAAGAGGTAGGGACTTTGAAAAAAATATGTCCGAAGATTATATTGATGCACTTAACCAGGTGTATAATGAATACTTTTTTCGTTATCAGGATACGCCATTGGTTATCATCAATACCAATAATATTGATTTTGTTCATAACGATGGTGATTTGGAAGAGGTAATTAACTATATCCGCCAGCCAGTAACTGGGACAAAATTTTTCAATCCCGCCACTGGATTATAATCATGATCAAAATATTGATTTATGCTGGCTTGGCATACATTGCTTATGTTCTTTTGAAATATACCCGCCTGGCATCAAAATCTGAACGAGGGGCCGTTAAAGAAAAGGGATCCTACAAAAACCTAGAAATAAAAGATGCAGAATTTGAGGATATCCAAAAAAAGGATAAATAATGAACAAGTTTATTGATTTATTAAAAGGTAAATGTGAATGCACGCAAATTGGTTTACTTATTTTAAGAGTTCTACCTGGTTATTTTTTAATTGTAAACCATGGATGGAAGAAAATCATAAATCCAGAAAAGTGGAACGGTCTTGGTGAAGCTGTTACAAAATATCTGGTAGTAATTGATTTTCTTAATCCAATATTCGGTTTTTTGGCAGCCTTTTCAGAATCAGTTTGTGCTGTACTAGTACTAGTAGGGCTTTTTACTCAACCGGCAGCTATTTTAGTTAGTATTACCATGTTTTTTGCCGCATTGAATCATATCACTGGAACGGGTAACCCTGAACTAGCTTTAATATATTTATCGGTTTTTGCCGCCATATCTGCTACTGGACCTGGGAAATACAGTTTAGACAGCAAGTTTTTTTCGAATAATAAGAATTAATGCAAGCAGTTCGTATTCATGAACATGGTGATGTTGGGATTCTACAATACGAATCTGCACCTGAACCGAAACCAGAAATAGGTGAAGTTCTTGTTCAGGTAAAAGCCGCTGCTATGAATCATTTGGATTTATGGGTGCGGCGAGGCATCCTAGGTGTGCCCTTACCAATGATTTTAGGAAGCGATGGTGCTGGTGTAATTACTGAAATTGGAGATGATGTCACCCAATTCCAAGTTGGCGATAATGTATGTATTCAACCACTTACCTATTGCGGCCATTGCCGCTTTTGTTCACGTGGGCAGGAAAATTACTGTGATACAATAGGCTTTCTTGGAGAAACCCAAGATGGAACTAATTGTGAGTATATTGCGGTTCCGGAAGGGAATGTACGGTTAAAACCAGATCATATATCCTTTGAGGAAGCAGCAGCCTTTCCTTTGACATCGCAAACGGCTTACGGCATGCTAATTCATCGCTCAAAAATTGAACCAGGAGAAACTGTTTTTGTATGGGGAGCGAGTTCAGGTGTAGGTACAATAGCAATCCAAATAGCCAAAACAAAAGGATGCCGTGTTATTTCAACCGGTAGTACTGAGAAAAAACGTATACATGCAGCGGCAATCGGAGCAGATCTAGTTCTTGATCATCATAATGATGAAATTACACAATCAGTGAAATCGTTCACAGAAGGTCGTGGTGTCGATGTTGTTTTTGAACATGTGGGTAAGGCCACTTGGGAAACCAGTATGCGCATTCTTGGGAAAGGTGGTCGATTGGTCACTTGCGGTGCGACAACGGGACCAAAAGTTGGTATTGATATTCGGCATTTATTTTCTAAACAGCAGATGATTTTAGGATCAACGATGGGAAATGTAGCTGCTTTCGATGAATGTTTATCGCTGGTATCGGCAGGAAAAATCAAACCTATTATAGATCGAACCTTCCGTTTCAACGAAGTTAAAGAGGCCCATGAGCATTTGGAAAATGGACAGCAAATTGGTAAAATTATCCTTTTACCGGAATGAAGTACGATAAACATATATTTATCTGTATCAATGAGCGTGCAGAACAAAGCGCAAAAGGAGATTGCACCAGAAATGGTGGTAAAGAAATCCGCATGCGGTTTGTCCAATTGATCGAAGAACATGAGCTGAAAGGGAAGATTCGAGCAAATAAAAGCGGGTGTTTAGATGCCTGTGAAATGGGGGCGGCTGTTGTAATATACCCTGAGGGAATATGGTACACAAAAGTTCAATTAGAAGATGTGGATGAAATTTTTAAAACCTCAGTGTTAGGTGATGGTATTGTTGAACGAATTGCATCAACACAGGAAACATGGGAAGAATTAAACCAAATCAGAAGTAGCAATAGGTTATCAGTATGAAAAAAATTATTATAGTGGCCTGCATTGGGATGTTATTCACAATTGGAAATGCCCAAATGAAAAGAGGTTTAGGGTTTATGTTTGGTTCAAGGGGAGGAGGTTTCATTTATTCTGGTCAATGGCAAGTAAAACCCGATCTTTTCACTGGATTTGAAACACGATTATATGATATAAAAAATGATGAGGAATTGCCCGTATATAATTATTATACTGGCCAATATCAAAATGTTGGCGATCAGGCGTTATTTATGTTACCCGTATTTGCGACAGTGAAATGGCTACCTTTTGAAGGAAAAATTGCCAATAATTTTTCACCATTTGTTGCACTAAAACTTGGACCGGTATTAGCTGTGGATGGAAAAGAAGAATTTCAAAAATGGTCGAAGCGATGGGGGAAAGCATCAACCATAACCACCTATGGCGGCCAAATAGTTTTTGGTATTTTATTTTTACAAAGGGGAGGCAGTTCAATCTCACCTTCAATTGGGTATGAATTTCTTCCAATGGGTAGCGAAGTTGACGGACGAAATAACTATAGCGGCGCAGCCATAAATATTACCTTTAGTATGAGTCCCAAACGTCGCTGATGGAAGAACATTTCTTCCACCTTGAACCAGATAATTTAAAACAGGACACATTCAAGCTTTCTGAAGAAGAATCTAGACATTTCGTAGCATCTCTACGTGGGAATATCGGAGCTGATTTATGGCTTTTAGATGGAATCGGAACAGCATACGAAGGAACCGTTTCGAAAATTAATGGCAAATCCGTTTCCGGAATCATTCGTCGCTCACATGAAAACTATGGTGAATCTCATTATAAAATCCATTTAGCAATTGGACTAATCAAAGGCAATCGCATGGATATGATTTTTGAGAAAGCAACTGAGATGGGTGTAAAATCAATTCACCCTCTGATTTTGGATCGATGTGTAAAAAATAATTTGAGGATGGAACGTGTTAAGCGGATTGTAGTTTCTGCCGCAAAACAAGCGGGGAGGAGTTTTTTCCCCATCGTTTTTAAACCGGTTAATTTGACAGCATGGTTGAAAGCTCATGAATATAGACATAAGATTTTATGCCATATAACTGGTTCTCAATCCATAGCAGATTGTATAGGAAATGAAAAAAAAGAGATTTGTTTGATTATTGGTCCCGAAGGTGATTTTTCCAAAAATGAATTATATCAGTTAAAGAAAGCTCAAGTTGAATTTGCAAACTTAGGGCCTCGGCGTTTGCGAAGCGAATCGGCAGCAATGATGGCCATTGCAGTGGTAAACCAACTAATGGAAAATTAACACCATGAATGAATGTCTATTTTGTAAGATGGTCAGTGGCGTTATACCGTGCGATAAAGTTCATGAGAATGAAAATGTGCTGGCTTTCCGGGATATAGATCCGAAAGCGCCAACGCACATATTGATCATTCCCAAAAAACATATAACAACACTAAATGAAATCAATGAAAATGATCAGGACCTATTGGGTGAATTATTGCTGACAGCAAAAAAAATCGCTAAAGATGAAGGAATTGATGCATCCGGATACCGAACCGTTTTTAATTGTAATTCCGATGGTGGACAGACCGTTTTTCATATTCATATACATTTACTTGGTGGACGCCCAATGGCCTGGCCGCCAGGTTAAAATCAATAGAAGATCACGGAGCCATATTGTTTTGAGGTAATAATTTCAAGAATATCCCTGTGGATTTCCCATCATAAAATCCTTAGATTTACTCACCTCTTTTACCTCGGAAAATGTATATATCTGAACTGAATATCCATGGTTTTAAATCCTTTGCCAAAAAGGAAAAACTTACATTTGGTGAGGGAATTACTGTTATCGTTGGACCCAATGGCTGTGGTAAAACCAATATCGTAGATGCGATTCGGTGGGTACTTGGTGAGCAAAAATATTCTGTACTTCGTTCCGGAAAAATGGGTGATATTATTTTTAATGGAACAGACGGGTTAAAACCTCTTTCGGTTTGTGAAGCCACCCTGACCGTTCACAACAACCAAGGTAAACTTCCTTTAGAATACAATGATATTGAAATTGGCCGCCGTGTCTACCGTGATGGTGAATCAGAATATTTTTTAAATAGAACACCCTGTCGTTTGAAGGATATACATGATTTATTTATTGATACAGGTATGGGTTCAGATGCTTACTCCGTTATTGAACTGAAGATGATTGAACAAATCCTATCTGAAACTGCTGATGACAGGAAAAGGATGTTTGAAGAAGCAGCAGGTATAAATAAGTATAAACGCCAGAGACGTTCTGCCTTAAGAAAATTTGATGCGGTACAGCAAGATTTGGAACGGGTTAAGGATATCGTACAGGAAGTTGAACAAAAGGTCCATTCACTAAATCTTCAATTGAAGCGCTTCAAGCGCCATGAGCAACTTTCAGAAGAATTGAAAGAAAAAGAACTTGATCATGCATTTGTCCGCATCCACGAATATGGCTCTGAAATCAATCCTTTGCGCCAGCGTGTTATAGAATATACCCATCTCAAAGATGAAAAGGCGTCCAGCGCTTCATTAGATGAAAAAGAATTACAAAAACTGAAAGATCTTTACAGCGAACAGCAAAAGGAACTGAATTTTCTCCAAACCGCTCTAGGTGAAATGGAAGAAAAACGGGAATCAGCCAATAGCAACGCATTGGTATGGGCCGAACAGGTTAAAGCCGCTGAATTAACGATCCAGCGGCTAAAGCATGAAGATGAAAACAATAATGATAAGAAAATCGTGCTTTCAAACCAAATTGATGAATATGAAAATGAAATTTCTACCTCGGAACCACAGGTGGATCAAAAATTATCTGTTTATAAATTACAAAAATTAGAATTTGAAAAGATCGAACTACGTTATAAACAAGCGCAGGAAGTATTGGATATATCTCAAACAAATCGTTGGGATGCCCAGCGAAAAATGACTGATGACCAGTCTTTATTGGATCGCACATTATCTTTGATTGAAGAAAAACGCAATACCAATGCAGAAATGGAAGATAAGATTCAAGAAATTCAATCAAACCGGGAAAGACACGCGGAAGAACAAAAAGATATAAAAACAAAAAAAATGCACCTGGAAAAATCCTCAGCTAGCATTCAATCCGAATTGGATAAAATACGAAAAACTCTAAATGTAAACCGGGAAAAACATTCTGACCTATCCATGGCGATCCAAAGTGGAAATTCTAAACTAGAATCCTTTCAATCACGCGTGGAGTTTTATAGCGAATTAGTGGAACAAAAAGAGGGTTACCCGGAAGGTGTGCGGACTGTTTTGGATACCCCGAATGTTTACCCAGGGATTATTGGCACAGTAGGTGATTTATTTCAGATTGATGAACAATATAATATGGCTTTTCAGAGCGCTTTGGGTGATTGGGGTAAGTGTCTTGTAGCTAAAGATCGTAAAGCAGCTTTAGAGGTTGTATCATCCGCCCGGACTCAAAAAATTGGAAATCTTTCTATCCTTCCCCTGAAAGAATTAGAAAAGTTATCATCAGGATTAACTAAAACCCCAACGGGGGAAGGTATCATTGGCCGAGGTGCAGACTTATGCGGTGCTGAGAAAAAATATAAATCCTTGGCAAGTGTTCTGCTAGGAAATGTGATAATTGTAGATGACTTATATAAAGCATTAAATAACCATAATTTGGACGATTGGGACGTAGTGGATTTAAACGGTGCATATTCCGGGACAAATTATGTATTGAAGTACAGGGGCCAAGACATAGAGGGCAGTATCTTGGGCCGTCAGAAAAAAATTGATTCTTTGCTTCAAGCCATTGAAAAACTAACCAGTATGCTCACTGGTCAGGAAAATGACTTATCAAAACTGGATGAGACAATTGATAATCAGTCTTCTCAATCCAAATCATTGAGTGATAAACTGGATAAAATATATCGTGAATTGAATGAAGTAGAAACAGCCTTGATTCGTAATCATTATAGCCAGTCTCAAGCATTAGAGTCTTTAAAAGGATTTCAAGAGGAAGTAAAAGATAACAATAATACGATAGACGATCTCCAAACATCAGCGAAAACACTAAAGCCAGCTTTGGCCAAAGTTGAGGCGAAAATTAAAAAATTAAAAGAGGCGGTTCTAGAAGCAGCTGATACTCGAATCAAGGTTCAGACGGAACGGGATACGCTCCAGCAAGAAGTTCAGAAATTGCGAATCGAATTACTCAATCTTGAGAATAAAAGGGATAACCTGAATTTTCAAAAACGAGTAGCACAAGACACCATCCAGGAACTAGTGGATCGAAAAAAAGCCATCAGTGGAGAAATATCAAAATCGGAATACCAACGGGAATTTTTGGCTCAACAGATATCAGATGTTGAAAAAGAATTGCAGACAATCAAAGGTCAATTGGCGAAGGAAAAATCTATCATAAACTTAAAGCAGGGCGCCGCCAATGACACTTACCTGTCTATGGAGAAAATTCAGGACCAGATTCGTTCGGAACAACAAACCCGTGAAGCCTTGCTGGAAGAAATGAAGACCAATGAATTGAAAATTGCTGAAGTGGAACAGCGAATCAATATCATTCGAGAACGGATTCGAGATCGTTATGAAATGGAGGTCCCAACTAATTTAATTGTGGATGAAGAATTGGATGATTTGGAATTACGAATTGAAAGGATTCAGCGTAGCATTGAAAAAATTGGACCAATCAATATGGCTGTTCAGATCGAATATGAGGAGGAGCAGGTTCGGTTACAGATGTTGATAGAGCAGCGCGATGACCTGCTTGCATCCGAGGATAATTTACGTGAAACAATTCAGCAAATTGACAAGGTTGCACGAAAAAAATTCCAGAAAACATTTGACCAGATTAAGCTCAATTTTTCCAAATTATTCGAATTAATTTTTGAAGGTGGCTCAGCATCGTTGTCGTTAATTGGTGACCCTGATCCTTTGGAATCAGATATTGCCATACATGCACAGCCGCCTGGCAAGAAAAATCAAGGCCTTCGTATGCTTTCAGCTGGAGAAAAATCACTGACGGCCATTGCACTGCTATTTGCTATTTATCAATATAAACCAAGTCCGTATTGTATTTTGGATGAAGTGGATGCGCCTTTGGATGATGTGAATATTCAGAAATTCAAGCGTGTATTGAATAAATTTGCTGAAGATACCCAGTTTATTATAGTGACACACAACAAACTTACCATGGAAGCAGCGGACTATCTATACGGTGTCACAATGGAGCAAAAGGGCGTGTCGAAGCTAGTGTCTGTCAAGTTTAACGGACAAATCTAACTAGTTATAAAATCATCAAATAAAAACCCCTATGAGGACTTTATCCTCTTTTAGGGTTTATTTTTTTGTAAAAGTCATCTTTGTACAGGAAGCTTCGAACCATCCATTGCCGGCTGATTCACATGCAGCTTTCGTGCTGTGATTCGTTTCATCACCGTAATCATCCTCGCAGTATGCTTCTGCCGATTGAGACATATCAAAAGAATCGCCACTTAATTTATAGGACGAACATTCACCCATCATACAAATTGTTTTTTCATCCCAGGTAAAGGATAAGCTCTCCATCTCAGTCCCACCCACTGTAATTAAATAAGTGCCCTTTCCACCAGCTTTCATTGTCATGGTAGCCGTCAGACCAAAGGCTTGAGCCAATGCCCATCCAGTATTATCCAATTCACCGGTACAATCCGCATTGGCATATTCACCCATGTTTGATAATTCCCAGGTGCCGATGAGACTAGAATCATCATCTTTATTATCTTCGCAAGCAAAAAAAGCCAAAAGCGATAACAAAATTATAATTTTGTTCATGATATTACCTTCTCTATTAATAATTATCGGAACATTGGTTAGTCATTTTTTCTTTTATATTTTGTTTTATGACACTCTTTTGGGAACCACTGGTTCCCGGTGCCAGCCAATTCGCATGATCTTTTTGAGTCGTGCCCTGTCACTTCATAGTCTTCATCAATGCAATAGGGATCGACCGTCCTATCAACGGAAAATGATTGTTGATTATTCGACATCGTGTAAGCAGAACAATTGTCGCCAAAACAAAATGTAATACCTACGTCATACCATAAAAATGTGGTAACACTTGGTTCTGGACCGGTTATTGTCTCAGTGCCGGTACCGTCTTTATTAATTTCTATAGTAATAGTGACACCCTTGCCTTTCATTCCTCGCCACTCAATATCGTCAATTTCACCTGAGCAATCTGCTGCTTGGTAGATACCTTTTTCAGTAACAGTCCATGTCCCAACGAAAGGGCTTAAATCTTCGTCATCTTCTTTTTGGCAGGCCAGGAAACCTAAAACAAAGAATAATAATAATTTTTTCATAGCGTATTCAATTTATGATAATTAGACAATGTTCATCAAATTACAAAAGATGTTTTAAAATAACTTGATTTTTGAATCGTGGTTTGCACATAGAGTAGGGTAATTTTCATTCCGTGTCTACATCTTATATACGCAATTTTTGTATAATCGCCCATATTGACCACGGGAAATCTACCCTGGCCGACCGTCTTTTGGAAGAGACGAAAACACTATCGAAAAAGGAGATGAAAGATCAAGTCCTAGATAGTATGGAATTAGAGAGGGAAAGGGGAATCACTATTAAAAGTCATCCCATACAAATGCACTACAGGCATACTGATAGCAAAAATTACGTTTTCAATTTAATTGATACCCCTGGGCATGTGGATTTTTCATACGAAGTATCACGATCACTTGCGGCTTGTGAAGGGGCGCTGTTGCTCGTGGATGCTGCCCAAGGTGTGGAAGCTCAAACAGTTAGTAATACCTTTCTCGCGACTGAAAACGATTTGACCATTGTACCGGTAATCAATAAAGTGGATTTGGCATCAGCCCGCGTAGAAGAAGTGAAAGGACAATTAATTGAATTACTGGGATGTGGTGAAGAGGAGATTATATTGGCTAGTGCCAAAACCGGATTAGGTATCCAGGGAGTATTTGATGCCATTGTTAATCGTATTCCACCGCCAAAAAACTTATCAGATGGTCCTCTACGGGCTATGATTTTTGATTCTATGTATGATAATTATAAGGGCGCTATTCCTTATGTCCGAGTATTTGAAGGTGTGCTTAAGTCGCGGACAACTGCGCGCTTTTTCGCTCATAATCGACAATATGATATAACTGAAGTGGGTCATTTTGTATTGAAAAAAGTACCGACAAAAGAACTTCGCGCTGGCGATGTTGGCTATCTTTTAGCCAGTATACGCGATGTATCTCATATTTTGCCAGGTGATACAATTACTACCAAACAGCAGCCTGCAGCAGATGCATTGCCCGGTTTCAAAGAAGTTAAACCAATGGTCTTTTCTGGGCTTTATCCTTCTGATACTGATGATTATGACCAATTGCGCATGGCCCTAGATAAATTGAAGTTGAACGATGCTTCGCTGCAATATGAACCAGAGAAGAGTCAAGCTTTGGGATTTGGTTTCCGCTGTGGATTTTTAGGTCTTCTCCATATGGAAATTATCCAGGAAAGATTGGAGCGTGAATTTGATTTGGCCTTGGTCACGACAACACCCAACGTACGTTATAAAGTTCAACTCAAGGATGGAAATATTATTGAAGTAGATACGCCAGCAAAAATGCCGGCAACCGGTATGATTCAGACCATTTTAGAACCTCACGTTTCAGCGGAGATTATTACGCCCAAAGAATTTATTGGAAGTATCATGACTCTTTGCCAGAATAAACGCGGGATTTATAAGAATACAAATTATTTAACTGCTGATAAGGCCCAGTTGTATTATGATCTGCCCTTGGCGGAGATCATTTTCGATTTTTATGATAAGTTGAAATCTACCTCCAAAGGTTATGCTTCACTGGATTACCAATTAATCGATTTTGTTTCCGGGGATTTAAAAAAATTAGATATTCTGATCAATAATGAAGTCGTGGATGCTTTATCTATTATTACTCACTCGGATGATGCTTATCAGCTCGGTGTTACACTTTGTTCCAAATTGAAAGAACTTATCCCGCGGCAAATGTTTGATGTGGCTATACAGGCTTCTCTAGGGAGCAAGATTATTTCTCGGAGCACGGTAAAAGCGATTAAAAAAAATGTTACCGCAAAGTGTTATGGGGGTGATATCACAAGGAAGCGAAAACTTTGGGAAAAGCAAAAAGAGGGGAAAAAACGTATGAAGTCAATTGGCAAGGTGGAAATTTCTCAAGAAGCACTACTCGCCGTGTTACAAATTGATTCAGATTAGAATAATAAGTATATTATTAGTGTCCCAGTATTTTAATTGTCGAGTATCTTAACAGCAGTTTTATTGATTATGAATGCACAAAATTACTGGAAGGAAACTCACACGCCGCTCTATAGTTTTATATTTACTCTACCTTTATTCCTTATTTATGAGATTGGTGTTTTTGCCATATCCACTAGTGATCTACCACTGCTAAGAAACGGAGCCGATGCTTTAATGCGGCAGATATTAGAAAATTTTGGCTTTTTTGGAGTTTATGGTTTCAGTGGAACTTTCTTGATAGGTTTTATGGTTACTTTCTTGCGACAGAAAAAAAAATTAATGTCTACTGCCATACAAGGGGAGTATTTAATTACGATGCTATTTGAAAGCATTGGTTGGGCCATTATTTTGACAATGACAATGATTTGGTTTCCAATCTTGTTAATGAACGGCAAAGACGTGAGATTGCTTCAGCAAATCGTATTAGCCATTGGCGCTGGTATTTATGAGGAATTTGTTTTTCGGGTGGTTCTGATTTCTGGACTGGCTACGATACTTGGATTTATTTTTCAATGGGGAGAAATGTGGAAAAAAGTGGGTGCTATTTTTCTGGCAGCGGTAGTGTTCTCCGGATTTCATTTTATGGGTGCTTATGGCGATTCTCCGACTATTAATTTATTTTTTATTCGTTTAATTGCTGGGATTGTTTTGGGAGGGATCTATGTACTGCGAGGTTTCGGTGTGGCAGCATATACACATACCATTTATGATTTATTTGTATTGGTGAAATACACCACTTCTATATGATTAATAGTATAGAGAATATGTAATTTCATTTTCCGTTTTCGGGGGAATTAATTCAAAATGAAAAAAGTTTTATTCATTCTGTTTCAACTGGGTGCCCTTGTTGGACAAGCATCATCATTTGATCTATTCGACGTTATTGTTTATTCCGAATATTATTTTGATGGTATTATGGCTGAAGTAGATGGTGAAGTGAAAGCAAAAAGTTTACCACTTAATTTTGAAATGGGTGTTCCAGCTAATACTGACAGCGTTTTTTTTGTTAGCGGTAGTGCTGATTCAGAAGCAGAAGTGAAACACCTTTCTGTACTCAATACCAACAACCGTTCTTTTATTCAGGTTAATGTTTTGGAATCAAAATTCCGAATTTTCATTTTTTATCCTATTGAAAAAAACGGAGCCAATCGATCGGGCGAGTTTAATCTTGAAATCAATCATGATATTGAAGATGTACATATTATTTTACAGGAACCATTGGTAGCTGAAAATTTTACTTTTTCCGAAAAAGATGCTGAAACTTTTCAAGATCAGCATGGATTGAATTTTAAAAGAATTCATTTGAATAACTTTCGTGCAAATACAAATAAATCCGTTTCATTTAATTATGAAAATCCAAGCAATGATATTTCAATAAATACGCTGCAAGGAATGTTGTCTGATAATGCACCAGCATCGGCGCTCCAGCCCAGTCAGTCAAAGACTCCCCCGGTTCGCCACAGATTACCTTTGTGGCAGCCCTTAGTAGTACTTGGGGTTGTAGCAATTGTAGTGGGATGGATGTTTCACACCCAGCGAAAGTTAGAAAATAAAGGCGAAATGGTAACTGTACATGAGAGTGGTAAAGGAAAATTTTGTACTCAGTGCGGTACACCAATTGAAGCCCGTCAGAAATTTTGTGCAAATTGCGGAGTACAACTATAAATGTGGCCCGTTATCTTTGATTTTGGCGAAATTAATATTTTTGGTTTTGAATTTCATCCAGTGATCAATTCCTATGGGTTTATGCTTATGTTGGCATTCTATTCCTGTTATTTTTTTCTCAATAAAGATTTGAAACGCCTAGGCTATGATGCTAAACTGTCAGCTGATATTGTTTTCGCTGCGGCCATAGGTGGGATACTTGGTTCTAAAATTTATTATTTACTTGAAAACTTCGATCGGGTTAAATCCGATCCCGTAGGGATGATTTTCAGCGGTGCTGGATTAGTGTTTCTCGGTGGACTGATGGGGGGAACCTTAGCTGTAACATATGTAATTAAAAAGAATCACTTAAAATGGATCAGGTTTGCTGATATTGTAGCGCCGCTGTTGATTTTGGGGTATGCTATAGGCCGAATTGGATGTTTATTGGTTGGCGATGATTATGGTCAGCCTACACATTTGCCATGGGGAATATCATTCCCGGAAGGATTACCGCCATCAACATATAGTATTTTTCAATCCTATTATCCTTGGGTGAGCTTAGAAGGTTTTGAACCAGGATTATTAACGGTTCATCCCACACAGATTTATGAAACTTTAATAGGTTTTGGAATTTTTGGCTATCTTTATCATAAGAGGACATCCATTACTGTAGTGGGGAGTCTCTTTTTTACTTATTTAATTCTGGCAGGATCCGAACGATTCCTGATTGAATTATTAAGATTGAATACAAAATACTTGTTCGGCTTGACCGGTTCCCAAATTATATCCTTATCAATGATTGGTATTGGTATGTGGTTTTTGACCCATCCCATCAATACGGAGCAGGAAGTATCATCTGAATAATAGGCCAATTTCCCTTTTTCTTTTTCTATGTATTATTGGGTCTAGTCTGTCTCAAACAGCACGTGAAGTCGGCAGGATTGATCTCACACAAAATATAATTGGACCTGAATTTCAACCCGATCGATTCGTCAAAACCCCAAATGGATTAATTCTGTTAGATTTAAATCGGCGAAGGGTAGGGCAATGGGTCAACGATACATTACTGGTTAATGGCGGTTTTGGTACCGGTAACACAGGATTGTTTGATCCAATCGATATAGTTTCCAGTCAATTAGATTTGCTTATTCTAGATCGTTCGAATAGCCGAATTAGCCAATATGATACTCAATTAAATCTTATTTATTCCATTTCACTTTTAATCAATGGTGAGGCATTATTTCCCACACTAATGAGCTTGGATAGCCGTGGTCGGAATTATATTTATTCTCCAGATACTCATGAAATATATAGAACAGGATCTAATACAGATAGATTAAGACGTTTTATTGATCTGAATACTTATCCATTCGCAGAAAATTGTGTGTCATCTATGCGCTTTGGCCAAAATGATGGTATTGCCATTTTATTTGATTGTGCGAATGAACTTTACCTGCTTTCACGTACAGGTAAATTAGAGAGACGGTTTAAGGTTGATATTGAGAAACCAAATATTATTTTACCTTTCATTCAAACTTGGTTAATCCTTAATAGAAATGGAGATATTCAGTTTTTGGAAGAAAATCCTTTTGTGCTGCCATTAAAAGGATCTGTAATAAAAGATGCATTGATTGATGAAGATTTTCTTCATGTTCTTACAGAAGACGAACTGATTATTTTTGATATAAATGTCTATCCATAAGTCGCTTTGCTTTTTTGCTTTACCAGCAATCTTCTTTTCACAAGATTCCACTCAGATCGAATTATCCCAAAAAATTGGTCCCATTATTGATTCTTTACCTGTTTTGGATAGTTTAATTATCAATCAAAAGGATACGACGAACCTTTTATTAAAAGCAGAGGCTGATCCACAAAAAACCATGAGGTCATATCCGATTAATGCATCGGGAACATTCTTTCGCGGGATTGAAATGAATACTCAAGGCGCCGGTGGGTTGAATGGTGGATTGCGCTTTCAGGTTGCTGGTAAACTCAGTGAAAATATTCAGGTCTCTGGAACAGTTACTGATGAATCTATTCCTATCCAACCGGAAGGTACGACAGCAGCTTTGGACGAACTGGATAAGGTTTATTTAAATGTTGCCTATCCCGCAGGCGAATTAACTGCTGGGGACTTAACGATAATTAATAAATCCGGTAAGTATAATAATAATAATAGAAATATTGTAGGTATAAAGAATAACATTAATTATAATAACACCAATTTTAGGGCTGTGATTGGTCAATCAAAGGGAAAATATCATAGGTTGGAAATGAAAGGAAAGGATGGACATCAGGGACCGTATTTTTTAACATCAAAAGAAGGTATGAGGAATGTCATTATTTCTGCTGGTTCTGAAACCGTTTGGCTTAACGGTCAAAAACTTTCTCGTGGGGAAGACCGGGACTACACGATTAATTACGCGTCAGGTGAGATTACATTTACACCGAAATATCTAATATTTTTTGATTCTGATATTGATATCGAATATCAGTATTCCGGAACCAATTATAAATCAAATTATCTAGAGACAGGATTAGATGGATATGTAGGGGATCGTTTTCAATATAACATTGTATATATCGACGACCGAGATAATAAAGCAGAATCATTTTTAACAAACCAGCAAAAATCGACTTTTCAATCAAAGGATGTTCTTTATGAATCGGGTGTTATTCCAGACTCATTGGGTGATTATGAAAAGATCAATGGAGTTTTCATTTTTAGAAATTATAAAAATCCATCCGTTGAACGATTTACCATCACATTCAATTTGGACCCAGAAGGGTTTTATATCCGAAAAATATCTGAACAAAACCGCATTTATTATGAATATGTTGATGATATCTCAAACAGTGTCAGTGAACGATATTCACCGGGATCAACAATCAAAGCGGCAGCAAGCCATCAGTTTTTTCAGGTTAATTCAACTATTAAAATCAAAGAAGATGCCACTCTAACAACTGAGGGCGCTTTCTCAATTCGAGACCAAAATTTATTTTCCTCTCAAAAAAGTAGTGAACTAAATGGAAATGCATTCCGTTTTGCACTTAGCCATAAACCGGTAACACTTGGTAAAATTGAAGCAGGATACAAGGTTGAACATTGGCAGAATTCAAACCAATTTCAATCCATGAGCAGGGACCGCCATGTAAATTTCAACGAGGTTTGGGATTTGCAGGAGGCATCAATAGGCAGTGAAGCTCTTTCATTGATATCATCTCAAATTGTTGTAGGTGATGGCTTAATGAGTCAATTGGACTTCTCTCAATATTCTAGCGGCCTACAGGAAAAAAACAGATTCAACCTAGATTTCAGTTATCGTGGGCATAATTTAAAAAAAATGGATGTGGTGTTAAACCAGGTTCGCTCCGATTCTGTATTCCAAGAGGCAGATATCAACATAAAATTACTTGATGGACGTATACAGCCATATATGAAGTACAGTCATGAATACCGGGAAAATAGTTATCGCTTTGATGATTCGGTTTTGGGCCTAGTTTATAAAGAAAAAACTAGAGAATTTTCAATTGGGCTGGGTAATCGAGAAGACCAGCAGATGATGGCAATTAATTCACAAGGGATGAAAAGAGTTATGAGTGGTAAGTTCACTCAAATTGATTTTAAAAACCAAAATTTATCCGGTTGGCGACAAGAATGGATGTTTCGTCAACGTATTCAAAAAAATGAAGATGGACAGATTCAAAATGATTTCAACGCTATTCGTGCTGCCGTGAATTACCGGCAGAACGACAGTCCATTTCAGTTTGATTTTGTATTGAATTCACAAACATCTATGAGCGAAACACGGGCCGTTGTTTATGATTCTATTGGAGTTGGACTTGGTCATTATCGATATGATGCTTTGGTCAATGAATATGTGAGTGATGATAATGGGGCTTACATCGCTCACACAGTTTTGACCGGGGATCATCGATATGGTTCACAGCTTGATGGGCTAACGCGATTCTCTGCGGACTTTTCCAAATGGAAATTTGATCGTTTTAAGCATTGGAAATACCGCTTGTTAAACCGAACTGACTATCATGGGCCTAAATTTTCGTTAGGAGAATCTGTGATTGGAAAAAAAGTGCAGTGGGCTCGCTATAATAATCGACATGAGCTAATTTATAAGAAAAAAGGATTCAAAAATCGCCATCGTTTTTGGTGGCAGAATAGAATCAATTATAATGGATTAGACCCTCGTGGTTGGGAAAGAAAAGATCAAACTGAGTATGCTTTAGAATCTCTCTTACCTCTGAAAAACAATCTTCAATTGATGATTGAAGGTGATCTTCATAGTTCCAAAGTCTCATCTGAATTCAACCGGATTACAAATCGAACACTAAATGGATTTAATTCTGGTTTAGGGATCAAAGGTCAAAACGTCAAAAATCTTCAATGGGACTCCCGTTTTATTTACTACCGTGATCGTACTGGAATCAATCAGGATACGCAAGAATTCGTTGATGCATACGGCCTCAAAATAAACTGGATTCATTTTATCGGGAAAGATGGCCGTTTGGAAGGCAATATGGAATATTATATCGCTAATGGATTCCCAGAAATGCCACCAGAAGCATTGAATGGGATTGCGGATAAACGTACTTTACGTGCGAATATTATGGTTTCTATCTTTTTGGGCCGTACACTTTCGGTAAATGCCACACTATTGTATTTGGATGACATACGTTATAATAATTTTATCAAATTGAGGGGTGAATTACGTGCCCATTTTTAGAATCATTTATTATATATCATTATTTAGTTTAGGGTTTGCCCAGCAGATCGCTTCGATATTATATGCTGATCTCGAAGAAAAAGGAGCATGGAAAAACTATTATATTCTTAATGATAAATCGGATTATGATTTCGTAACAATATCGGCAAAGATTGATTCAATACATGTTAGAGGGGATAAGTCTGTACAACAAAAGGTACTAAGGAGCTTATTTCGCCCTTTATTGGGACTTTCTAATCAAAACCTGGTTATTACCCAATTCCGAAATATTAATGGCGCCTATAGCTTTTTAAATAATCAATCTTTTATATCATTTGCACAGTATGGCAAAAAACAGGTCGCTGCTGTGATTAATTTTCATCCTCAATTTAAAAGCCAGATTGGTGGTATTTTGGGTGCCAGTAAAGGAACGGATGGAAAATGGTTGACAACAGGTGAGGTTGATTTACACTTGGAGAATCCCCGTGGAAAAGGGACCATCTCTGATTTGGAATGGCGTCAACCTAATGACCAATCTCGTTTTTTAAATATTGCTTATGAAATACCTTTTCCCTTTGGATTGCCCTTTGGCGTAAAGGCCGAATTCCTGCAGGATTTTATGGAAGATACTTATATTCTTGAAAGTTCCTCAGGAATGGCAACAAGCATTGGCCCTTTTGGCCGTTGGATGATTGGTGGGAAAAAAGAATCTATCCATGAATTGGTTGATCAAATTGATTATAATTCGGAATCCCTAATTCTAGGTGTGTTGGGTGACCAAAGGAACAATCGCTGGCTTCCTTACCAGGGAAGTTATTGGGGATTTGAGATTAACCTAGGTCGGTGGGAAGACCACCAAGGTCAATCAAAAGTGTTGGAAGCTGAAGGGGATTTTGGTTACTATAATTTGCTAAAAAATTCGGTGCTATATTTTTCATTCTGGGCTCAAGGCAAGTGGGTTGATAAAAGGGATTTGCCATTAGCTAAAAAAGTAAGATTTGGCGGCGCTGGAACCCTGCGAGGTTACTATGAGAACCAATTCAACGCTGATTGGGTAATGATTCAAACAACGGAATGGATATTTGGGGATCTGAGTCGCTCGCAAATATTTCTATATACTGATATCCCATTTGCAGATGGCTTAAGCATAAAACCCGGCTATGGGCTTGGAGTTCGGCATTATAATGGAAACTTATCGTTGGATATTGCAGCCGGATTCTCCAGCGAATCAACGGGTCCAAAAATTCATCTAAAATTCAGTTCTAATTTATAATGCGAAAAAAAATACTAAACATATTCAAAAAACATCCGCGTAAACTATTTAGCCAAAAGGAAATTATCCGCCGCATGAATTTTACACAGCAAGATATGGTGGCTATGAAAAAAACTCTTAAGGAAATGGTGAATGCAGGTGAGATCAATTATGTAAAAGGTAAGCGCTATACACTATCCCGTCAGTCCAATACATTTGAGGGAGTATTAACTGTCACCCAAAAAGGATTTGGTTTTGTCATTACTGAAAATGATTCAGAAGACATTTTTATTGGTAGGAGATCCATGGCTGATGCCATACACGGGGATAGAGTTCGGGTTAGTTTAAAGGGGCGTCAAAGACCTCAGGGTCCTAGAGGTAGAGTGGATCAAGTGATTGCACGGGGTTCCGAATATTTTATCGGTGTAACCTATCGGCATACTGGCAAAATGTTTATGGCTATTTCGCCTGTAAATCCAAGCCGTGAAATCAGGCTCATCAAATACAAACAAGATCTTGGTGAAGGGCAAATAGTTAAAGCCAGAGTCAAAGATTGGGGTCGCACCTTTGATCCGATTATAGCTGAATTAGAAGCGGTTGTGGGCAGAGCAGATGACCCAGCGAACGATGTAAAAATGATTATGCATAAGTTTGATTATCATCAGGAATTTTCCAAAAAAGTCATGAACGAAGTGGCAGGATTCAACCAGGAATGGATTAATAAAGAAATACCGAACCGGCGGGATTTGCGAGATTGGGTTTGTTTCACCATTGATCCCTTGGATGCAAAAGATTTTGACGATGCTATTTCAATTCAATCAAATCAAAATGGTCATATATTGGGAGTTCATATTGCTGATGTAAGTTATTTTGTGGCATCCAATTCTTCTGTCGATCGAGAAGCTATGAACCGGAGCACATCAGTTTACTTTACCGAAGGTGTAGTTCACATGCTTCCTGAGGAACTTTCCGCGGATCTGTGCTCCCTAAGGCCCAATGTGGATCGATTGGCTGTATCCGCAATAATACAATTAGATAAGGATTATAACGTAGTTGGTTCAGAGATTTTACCAACAGTGATCAAAAGTAAAGCGCGATTCACATATCAGGATGTGCAAGATATTATTTCTCGAAAGTCCGATAGCAAATTCAATAAAGAATTGAATCAATTGAAGCGGCTTGCCGCTTTTCTGTTCAACCGTCGATCAGAGGGGGGGAGTATTGATTTTGATATTCCAGAGCCTATCTTTGAAATGGGTGATAAGGGAATTCCACATGAGATAAGACCCAGTGAAAGAATGGAATCCCACCGTATTGTTGAGGAATGCATGCTTTTAGCCAATCGAGTAGTGGCAGCGGAAATTCCAAAGAAAGTACCAAAGAAATTTCCATTTGTATATCGTGTCCATGCCAAACCGGATAAACTGAAAGTGGACCGTTTCGGTAGTCTATTGAAATTGTTACGTTTAGGTGTACAGGTATCTGAAGGCGATTTATCTCCCAATGATTTTAAAAATGTCCTCAAGCATGTTGAAGATTCACCCTATCGCCATTTGATTGTGAATGTTACTTTACGAACCATGTCGAAAGCAGTGTATTCTATGAAAAATCAGGGACATTTTGGTTTAGCGTTCCAACATTATACCCATTTCACGTCGCCCATTCGGCGCTATCCCGACCTCATGGTACATCGGGTAATTAAAATGGTATGTGATCAATCCTTCGAGCCAAAAGAAGAATGGCGGGACATTATGGAAAAAGTGGTGAAACTTTCCAATACAGGGGAAATTCAAGCACTAACTGCTGAACGGGAATATATCAAAATGAAACAGCTACGTTGGCTGGGAGAAAGAATTGGAGAATCATTTGATGGTATCATCTCAGGTGTAGTGAACTTTGGCTTGTTCGTAGAGTTAAAATCTTCATTGGCAGAGGGGCTTGTGCACTTGGATACACTTGAGGATGATGAATATACTTATGACGAAGATCTTTATTGCCTTAGAGGGAAAAAATATAATCAGGAATATCGTCTAGGTGATCGTGTACGGGTAAAGGTTCTTTCTGTCCTTTTTGAAAAACAACGAGCTAATTTTATACTGAACAATGAATAAATACTTGATGATTACACGACTTGTACTTTTTTTCACAATAATTTTGGTTTGGGAAGGATGTGATGTTGTCAAACCACGTGCACAGGGTGCGGATAATGAGTTAGTGGTGGTAACGTCCTTCGAAGACAGAGATGCTATTCAGACAGTGCTCACAACGATTTTCAATGATACATTATACACACCCCAACCAGAGCCATACTATCGCAGAGTCTGGGCGGATCCGGAAAATTTCAACGATGTAAAAAACCATGTGAATGTCATTGTTGCTGCCTTTGGAGAAAATCCACGAAATCTGGGGGTGAAATTGGTAAAGAACCTACTATCACCAGCGCAATATAAATCCACCATGGACGGTGAGAACCAGCTTATTTTTGCAAAGGATGTCTTTGCGAGAAACCAGAACTATCTCATTATGAATAGTTTAACAATAGATAAACTATTGGAACGTGCAGAAGACCAAGGCCCTTGGCTCAAAAAACAATATGACGCTCTTTTTTTTAAACGGCAGAGTGTTCATTTATTTGGTAAATCTTCTCGTCAGAATAAACTTGAAAAAGAACTAGAGGAAAAATATGCCTGGACTATGAACATTCCGTGGGGTTTTACTGTGATCGCCAATAGTGCTGAGCAACAATTATTTTGGATGGGACGCGATATGCCTTACCGATGGTTGGCGGTCCAATGGGAAGAGGGTCTATCATACACCGATAGTGCTTCAGTAGATGATCATGTAAAAAGACTCATTCCTGAATATTTTGAAAGTATCCAGTATGTAGATCATTTATTTAAAATCGAACCAGTCTCATTCAACCATTGGGGTGCATGGAAAATTACAGGTCTTTGGGAAAGCATTGAGGAAGCGCAAGGGGGACCCTTTATTTCTTACCTGTTTTATGATGAAGCAACCAATCGAACTTTCTTTATTCATTTAATGATCTTTCATCCGGGTAAGGACAAATATTTACTACTAAGACAGGTCGATATTGTGGCTCATTCTTTCAGCATAACACAATAAATAATTAATTGTGAAATCTATATTATTAACCGGTTCATATGGTCAGTTTGGAGTAGCTTGTATAAAACACTTAAAGTCAAACTTTAAGTTATTTATCAGTGATGTGATCGTTCTTGATAATGGTATACAACTTGATATTGCTGATGAGAAAACTGTTGATCAAGTTTTGGCAGAGACCAATCCTGATATTATCTTGAATCTTGGTGCAATGACCGATGTGGATAAATGTGAAAATGATCCTTCTATGGCTCGAGAAATCAATGTTGATGGTGTAAAAAATTTGTGCCGTGGCTTCGGAGGCCATTTCATACAAATATCCACCGATTATGTGTTTGATGGAATAGCGGGCCCCTACGATGAATTAGACGAAACCAACCCCATTTCTGTATATGGAAGAACGAAACTGGACGCTGATGAATGGTTAAGGACAAATCACACTAGGACAACCATCCTTAGAACCAATGTGCTCTATAGTTATACAAAACTGACCCAGGCCAGTTTTGTAAAGTGGGTGGTGGATTCCTTATCTCAAGGTAAGAAAATCAATGTGGTTGACGACCAATGGAATAATCCAACATGGACTGAATCTTTAGCCCCACTAATTGGCAAGTTGATTAAAATAAAAGCTTTTGACCTATTTCATTATGGTGATGCAGACCTTATGAATCGATATGATTTTGCCTTGATTATCGCAAAGGTATTTGATCTGGATACAAACTTGGTATCGCCCATTTCGACCGCTGATTTAAATCAAACTGCACCGCGCCCATTAAGAAGTGGGTTAAAAACAGAAAAAATTGAATCAGCATTGGGAATCGTCCCCAATTCAGTTGAAACTTGTTTGGAGAAAATTCGTAAGCAATTGGTCAAATGAAAACGTTGATTATATCACCTACTTACAATGAGCATAAAAATGTCGCTATGCTTATTGAAAAAATATTCAAGATAGATTCAAATTATCATTTGTTAATTGTGGATGACAATTCTCCCGATGGTACGGCAAAAATCGTCCAAGATCTTCAATTGACCTATCCTAACCTTCATTTAGAGATCAGAAATAAAAAGGATGGTCTTGGCAAGGCATACATATTTGGTTTTAAATGGGCTTTAGCTCGTAATTATGAAGTGATTGCCCAAATGGATGCCGATATGTCCCATCATCCTAAAGAAATTGCCAAAATGATAAAATTATTGGACAATCATGATGTTGTGATTGGAAGTCGGTACATTAATGGGGTCAGTGTAGTGAATTGGCCAATCCGGCGGCTGGTAATCAGTTATGGGGCAAATTTGTATTCCCGCATAGCTACAGGTATGCCATTGAAAGATGCCACCGGAGGCTACAAAGTCTGGTCCAAAAAGGTCTTGGAATCGATTGAATTAGATAAGGTTCGTTCTTCGGGATATTCTTTCCAGATAGAGATGAACTTTCGAGCTTGGATTAAAGGGTATAGTTTAGTGGAACACCCTATTATTTTTATTGACCGCACTATTGGAGAATCCAAAATGAGTCGCTCTATTATGTTTGAGGCTATATGGGTGGTGTGGCGCCTAAGAATATGGCGTATATTTGGATGGAATAAATAAATTTTGCACGATTGTAATTGTTTAAATTTTCGCCCAATTTTTAAATCATTATGGCAGATTACTACTTAGAATTTGAAAAACCTATCCAGGAGATTGATCTTAAGATCTTGGAATTAGAAGCAGATACCAGTTCGGCAGATCATTCCACCGAATTGTCCAAACTGAAAACCAAACGAAATTCATCTTTGAAAGAGATTTTCTCTGGATTATCTCGTTGGCAGCGTGTTCAATTAGCAAGACATCCCCAGAGACCATTTTCACTAGATTATATTCAATTTTTTTCGCCTGATTTCATCGAACTTCATGGTGATAGGTATTTTAGCGATGATTCAGCAGTTATTTGTGGAATAGGTTCTATTGAGGGAGTCAGTGTTATGTTCATTGGTCAGCAAAAAGGACGAAATACGAAGGAAAATCTGTTTCGAAATTTTGGAATGATGAGGCCGGAAGGCTATCGTAAAGCACTACGGACTATGAAACTGGCAGAAAAATTTAATCTACCGATTATTTCTTTAATTGATACACCTGGTGCTTATCCAGGCATAGGAGCAGAAGAGCGTGGACAAGGAGAGGCTATTGCCAAAAATATATGGGAGATGTCTAAGCTCAAAGTACCAGTTATAGCCATAATCATTGGAGAAGGGGCCAGTGGTGGTGCTTTAGGTATTGGTGTATGTGATAGGATGCTAATGTTAGAAAATACCTGGTATTCGGTTATCAGTCCTGAAGGCTGTGCGTCTATTCTTTGGCGGGATTCTGCCAAAGCACCTGATGCGGCTGATGCCATGAAAGTCGCCCCGGATGATCTAATGAATATGGGTATTTGCGATAGAATTGTTGAAGAACCATTGGGTGGTGCCCATCGTAATTTTGATGAAATAGCTGAAACTTTGAAAAAGGTATTGCTGGGAGAATTAGAAAATTTAAAGAACATAGAACCCGACACCTTTCTAGAACGACGGATAGCACGCTATGAAAAAATGGGTGTCTATACAGAATCATAGTGATTACCTACGACTATAATACCAAAATTTATTATAAAGATATTGATCAGATGGGTATAGTCTATTATTCCCGCTATTTTGAGTTTTTTGAACAGGCCCGCACTGAAATGCTGAAAAGTATTAATTTGATTGTTACCGATATTGAAAAGGATGGTTATTTTTTACCGGTTGTTACTGCAACAGCTGATTATATAGAAGGGGCCCGTTTTGAAGATAAAATCTTTATCCGAACCATGATTAAGAAAGTCCCACAGGCACGCATGAAAATAGACTACGAAGTTTATCGTAAAGCAGATAATCAGTTATTAGTCACAGGCCATACAGTTCATGGCTTTATAGATAAAGATGGAAAACCGAAACGACCACCGAAATTTTTATTGGATCGATTATCTTCAGAGTTTCACCATTAGTAACGACATTACATCCTAAATACAGGGAATTGATGTTCTGGAATGGGTATATCTCTAACAGATCTTAACGCTTTACCCACCACTTGACGCGTATCTAAAGGATTAATCACTCCATCATCCCATAATCGGGCGCTAGCATAATAGGGGTGGCCTTCCTTTTCATATTTTTCAAGGATTGGTTTACGGATTTTTTCCCATTCTTCTGCGCTCATTTTTTTTCCATCTGCCTCCATTTGATCTTTTTTAACGGTGGCTAGTACATCAGCAGCCTGGTTGCCGCCCATAACTGAAATTCGAGCATTGGGCCACATCCACAAAAACCTTGGCTGGTAGGCCCGCCCGGACATAGCATAATTCCCGGCACCGAAACTACCTCCAATAATAATTGTCATTTTAGGTACATTCGCAGATGCTACTGCTTGAACGAGCTTGGCACCATCTTTGGCAATACCACCTTTTTCTGCTTTGGTTCCGACCATAAATCCTGTGATATTTTGTAAAAATAGAAGAGGAAGTTTTCTTTGGCAGCACAATTCAACAAAATGGGCACCCTTAATCGATGGTTCACTAAATAAAACTCCGTTGTTGGCCACAATTCCTAATGGGTACCCTTCAATTTTCGCAAAACCGGTCACGAGTGTTTTTCCATAATCGGCTTTGAATTCTTGGAATTCAGAGCCATCAACAATACGGGCAATAATTTCTTTTACATCAAATGTAGTGGTATGGTCTTTTGATACGATACCAAAAATTTCTTCAGTATTATATTTTGGCACTTCAAATTTCTTTGACTCCATGATGGTATTGGGGAAATGATCGAAAATATTCCGAATTATTCCTAAAGCTTCAGTATCATTTTTAGCAAAATGATCAGCCACACCGCTGATTCGAGTGTGCATTCGGGCTCCGCCTAATTCTTCTGGCGTAGCTACTTCTCCAATTGCTGCTTGTACGAGTGGTGGTCCACCCAAAAATATGGTACCTGTTTTGTCAACAATCACGACTTCATCGCTCATAGCCGGTACATAAGCACCACCGGCTGTGCAGGATCCCATAACTGCTGCGATTTGGGGTATTCCTTTGGCACTCATTTGAGCCTGGTTGTAAAAAATTCGACCAAAGTGTTCTCTATCTGGAAATACCTCATCTTGCTTTGGTAAAAAGGCACCGCCACTATCCACGAGGTATATACATGGAAGATGATTTTCCATGGCTATTTCTTGGGCTCTTAGATGTTTTTTAACTGTTAGAGGATAGTATGTGCCCCCCTTCACAGTGGCGTCATTTGCAACAACAACAGATTGCCGTCCGTGCACTCTGATTATACCAGTAATAATTCCTGCTGCCGGCAAATTGTCTTCATAAACTTTGTAACCGGCAAAAGCAGAAAATTCTAGAAAATATGAATTCGGATCCATAAGACCTTCAATTCGTTCACGGGCCGTTAACTTTCCACGTGAGCGTTGTTTATCCACTCTTTTGGGCGGCCCCATTTTTATTATCTCCGTTAGTTTGGAACCAAGATCCAAGGCCAAAGATGTATGGTATTCAAAGTTTGATTTATATTTGTCAGATTTGGGTTTAATGTTGGTTTTAATAATTGACATAATTTATGATTGTGTGATGGATTGAATATAATTTCCAGCTGACTTTAATTTTTCAACATCAATACCCGTCTTAAAACCCTGTTCCATGCAAATCCTTGCTACTGTTTCTGTGGATACATTCCCAGCAGCACCCGGAGCATAAGGACATCCGCCGACACCTCCAGCACTTGAGTCAATAATGCGTAAGCCCATCCCTAGCCCAACCACAATATTTTCCGCTGCCATATTATAAGTATCATGCATGTGGAGTGCGAATAATTCTGGTGGCCAACTATCTAGAATAATTTTTAGGAGGTATTCTACACCCTCCGGGGTGGCCTTCCCGATTGTATCTCCTAGGGATATCTCATCTACTCCTAGATCAATTAAATCTTGGATAACTTTAATAACAGTTTCGATACCAATGTTACCTTCATAAGGGCATACCCAACAGGTAGAAATATATCCCCTGATACGAATTTTATTCTCTTTGCAATGAGGAATCATTTCTTCAATACGTTTTATGCTTTCTTCAATGGAACAATTGGTGTTTTTTAGAGAAAATGATTCACTAGCCGTAGTTAAAACGGCCACAGAATGATATCCACATTTAATAGCATTCTCAAGACCTTTTAAATTTGGTACCAGCGCAGTATAAATAATCTGATCTTTTCGTTTAATTAAAGATGTAACCTCCTTTGCATCGGCCATTTGTGGAACCCATTTAGGAGAAACAAAACTGGCCACTTCGATTTCGGGGCATATTGCCTCTGTCAACATATCAATAAACTTGACTTTATTAATAGTTGAAACTTCTTCGGCTATGCTTTGTAGGCCATCGCGGGGGCCTACTTCAACAATATGGACTTTTTGGCTCATCTAATCAAGTGTTTCAAACCAATTAGGTTTTCGTTTTTCTAGAAAAGCCGCTAATCCTTCCTGTCCTTCATCAGAGGCACGGAGTTGGGCAATTATTTCTGCACTTTTATCTGGATTTAAATTTTTACAGAATACTTTGAAAGCCGAAATGGCCTTTGGTCCCGCTAATAATAATTGGTTCACTTTTTTCTTGACCTGGTCTTCAATATTATCGGCGGTTGAGGTCTCATGAATGAGTCCAATACGTAGCGCTTGTTCAACATTAATTAATTCGCCCGTAAGACCCAATGATTGAAAATGAGATAGGCCAATCTTCTTTATGCAAAAAGGACCAATTACTGACGGGATAATGCCTAATTTTACTTCACTCAAAGAAAATTGAGTATTCTCTTCAGCAATGGCAATATCTGCCAAGGTTAAAAACCCGAAACCGCCACCAATGGCATATCCATGTGCTTTGACGATTACTGGCTTAGTACAATTGTCAATAGCTTGATACATTTTTGCCAAATTATTTCCTTGTTGTTCATTTTGTGCTAAATCAGATTCTCCAGCCATTTTCATGTAGGATAAATCAGCGCCAGCGGAAAATGCTTTTCCATTTCCTTCTAGCACAACTACTCTTACTGAAATATCTTTACTTAATGATTGGAAAATATCAGTTGTTTCAGCAATCATTTCCTCATTTAGTGCATTAAGTACTTTGGGGCGATTAAAAGCGACTCGAACCACAGATTTGGATTGTGTGATTTGTAATGATTTATATGGCATTTCAGCTAATCCCTTCATTGGGAATCAGACTTGCACTGTCGTAATTTTGTGTTTTAATTCTTAGCATCACATAGGAAATTATGTCCGGACATAGCAAATGGGCGACTATCAAACGTAAAAAAGCAGCTACGGATGCAAAGCGTGGTAAAATTTTTACAAAACTAATAAAGGAATTGATAATCGCTGCACGTGATGGCGGGGGTGATTCTGATGCGAACCCACGCCTTCGACAGGCCATATCTACCGCTAAAACAGCTAATATGCCAAATGATAATATCAACCGTGCTATTCAAAAGGGGACAGGAGAACTAGAAGGTATTAATTACGAAGAATTTACTTATGAAGGATACGGCCCAGGGGGTGTGGCTCTTTTTATGGAAGTGCTTACCGATAATAAAAAAAGGACTGTATCTGAGATTCGCCATCTTATGCACAAATATGGAGGGAACCTTGGTGAAAATGGATCGGTTTCTTGGATGTTTGAAAAAATGGGTCAGATTACTGTATCGACCAATGGCTATGACGAAGATTTGGTTTTTGAAGAAGCTCTTGAGGCAGGAGCAGACGATTTTAACAGTTCCGATGGTGAATATCTAATCACAACTTCCCCATCTAAGACGGTAAACGTATCGGATTCCCTTACTGCAAAAGGATATGCTGTGACCTCTACCGCCGTAGAAATGGTACCAAAAAATGTCATGAAAGTAGAAGGGGATGATGTTAAACGTTTAATGGTATTGATGGAAGCTTTAGAGGAAAATGAAGATATTCAAAATCTATATTCCAATCTTGATGTGTATGATGAAGATCTATAACCTGTAAATGCAATTTATCCTCGGTGGAAACAATACAAAGAGTGATTGGCGTAGATCCCGGATTGAGCATAACCGGTTTTGGAATCTTGGATTATAAGGGTGCGAATATTCAGGCGGTGGCTTATGGCACCATTAAACCGCCGGCCGATGAGGCTTTGCCTAACCGATTAGAATATTTAAATAGCCATATGACCGAATTGCTAGAAAAATTTGAACCCCAGGCTATGGCTATCGAGGATACCTTTTTTAGCAAAAATGTAAAATCTGCATTGCTTTTAGGGCAGGCTCGCGGTGTGCTCTTATTGGCGGCTGCATCAAAAGGGATTCCGTCTGTAGAATACGCGCCTAGAAAGGTCAAACAATCGGTTGTGGGTAATGGAGCAGCGGATAAAAAACAGGTTCAATACATGGTGCAGCAAATTTTAAAAATGGATGAACCACCAAAACCGTTGGACATATCTGATGCGCTGGCAATTGGATTATGCCATATTAACCAGAATAAATATTTATGAGTTTAATGGATTCTATCACCGGCAAATTGTTTGCCAAAAGTCCTACTGAAGCCATTGTGGATATAAATGGAATTCGCTTTCGTGTTCATATTTCTATATCGACCTATGAGAGCCTTCCTTCAGTTGGTAACCCGGTAGAATTGTTGACACACCTGCATGTTAAGGAAGATATTCTCGACCTATTTGGATTTAAGGATTCATCCGAGCGAAACTTGTTTATTAATCTGAATACGATCACTGGAATCGGTCCAAGGTCCGCGATGAATATTTTATCCGGAACCAACCCAGATGAATTTAAAAATCGGATTGTATCTGGTGATGTGCAATCCTTAACTATAATCCCAGGGATCGGTCCAAAAACAGCCAAACGGATCATTGTAGAGTTGAAGGAAAAATTTGCTTCAGATTTTGATGGTAAAGATGAATTGGGATTTATGGAAAATAATGAATCATCATCAGTAAAAGATGCGGTGAACGCATTATTATCCCTTGGGTATAAACCGGCCCAAATAAATAAGACTTTGAAAGATTTAGAAAAAGCAGGCGATCTGTTCGGTGGATTAGAAGAAATTATTCGCAAAGCATTAGCGAAGATGATTTGAAAAGAATATGCAATACGCAAATCAATTAAACCAATTGGGAACTGAAACAGCATTCGCTGTATCGGCGCAGGCACAGGCTTGGGCTAAGAAAGGCCATAAAGTATATCCGTTTCACTTGGGAGATATCAATCTGGCCACACCTGAAAATATAGTAGAAGCTACTTTAAAAGGTATTCGAGATGGTAAAACGGGATACTGCCCATCGGAAGGTATTTTGCCTTTAAGAGAAGCTTTGGCTCACGATGTAGGGACAAAACGGGGTGTGACATATGGTGCGAACAATGTATCTGTCCAGCCTGGTGGAAAACCAACCATTGGAAAATTTATTTCTGCTATAATGAATCCAGGCGATGAAGTGCTTTTCCCTAATCCCGGTTATCCCATTTATGAATCACAAATTGAATACCAGGGTGGCCGAGCAATGCCGTATGGTTACATACAAACTGATAATGGATTTGATATTGATCTAGACAGATTGAAAGCATCTATTACAGATAAAACGGTTGCAATCATTTATAATAATTACCAGAATCCCCTTTCTGCTGAATCCTCCAAGGAAGAAATGGAAGTGATCGCCCAATTGGCCATCGATCATGATCTTTGGGTTTTGGCAGATGATGCTTATTATGAAATGCTCTATGATGGTAATCCACTTTCTATCGTATCTATTCCAGGGATGCAGGAACGAACAGTCATTTTATATACCTTCTCAAAAAAATATGCCATGACTGGATGGCGTGTAGGTGGATCAATAGGGCCAAAAACAATCATTAATATCATTTCAAAACTGAATGTAAATGCAGAATCCTGTACAACTCATTTCATCCAAGCTGCCATGGTAGAGGCATTAACAGGAGACCAAAGCGGTGCGCAAAATATTCTTAATACTCTGAGAGAACGGCGAGACGTTACGGTGGCAGGTTTGAATGCTATTGATGGGATCGATATTCCCACACCGCGAAGTACTTTTTATCTTTTCCCTAATGTGACTGAAATTATGAAACGAAAAAAATTTGATAAAATTGAGCAACTTCAGGTATATGCCCTTGAAAATGCAAATGTATCATTTTGTACACGGGAGCATTTTGGTCGACCTTTATCTGATGAAACGGAATTTTTTATTCGGTTTGCTTATTCTGGTATTACAGTAGATGATATCAATGAAGGAATGGCAAAGTTGAAAACTTGTTTTGAAACTTCATGAAGCAAACACCATTATACACGAAACATGTCGAACTTGGTGCGAAAATGGTTGATTTTGCAGGTTATCAAATGCCAATTCAATATACTGGTATCATTCAAGAACATAATGCGGTGCGACATTCTGCTGGATTATTTGACGTGAGCCATATGGGTGAATTCATTATTACTGGAGATGAGGCGGAAGTGTTTTTGGATTATGTTACTATAAACGATGTTGTCTCGATTCAGCCTTGGCAAGCTCAATATTCCGCTATGTGCTATGAGGACGGAGGAATCATCGATGATTTGCTCATATATCGCTACCCGGATCATTTTATGTTAGTGGTAAATGCTTCTAATAAAGAAAAGGATCTGGATTGGTTTATGGCTCATAAGCTGGACAACGTGGATATATTGGATATAAGTGATCAAACAGGATTGATTGCTTTGCAAGGGCCGAAATCGCGATCTATCCTCCAAAATATTTTTGATATTAATTTAAATGAAATTGATTTCTATTGGTTTGACGTAGCCAAAATCAACGGGAATTCAGCCACTATAGCCCGAACAGGCTATACGGGAGAGTTGGGTTTTGAAATCTATGCGGACCATGACAATATAGTAAAGATATGGGATGCAATTATGAAAGCGGGTGGCGATGCTGTAGAACCAACCGGTCTTGGTTGCCGGGATACCCTGAGAATGGAAATGAAATATTGCCTTTATGGTAATGATATTGATGCTTCCACCAATCCCATTGAAGCTGGTTTGGGTTGGATTACCAAACTCGATAAAGATAATTTTATTGGTAAGGAAGCTTTGGTTGATGCGAAAGCAAACATAACTAGAAAGTTAATCTGCATTGAAATGGTTGATCGCGGCATTCCGAGAAAAGGATACACAATCTTTAACAATGGAGCAGTAGTGGGCGAGGTAACAAGTGGGACCCAATCGCCCTCTTTAAATCAAGGGATTGGTTTGGCTTATGTGGCCAAAGGTTTTGCAAGAACTGGGGCCAAACTTAAAATGAAAGTCCGCGATAAATTATTAAATTGTAAAGTGGTTAAATCTCCTTTTTACAAGGAAATCACTGTAAATAATTAAAGTAATGCTTTATGATAAAACCATTTTGGTTATTGGCGATGCTGGATTCATTGGCTTCCATTTACTTGACCAGTTTTTGGTTGGTATAATACACATGATAAAATCGTCCAAATAATTATATTCATGAAAGAAAGACGTTTAGAAATTTTAGGAATCTTGTCCGTTGCGATTTCACTTTTAGTGTTTGTTAGTTTATTGGGCTATAATCCAAACGAGGATCCAGGGATTTCTCCAAATGTTCGTTTGGAAAACCCCATGGGAATTCTGGGCGTATGGATCGCTTATTTTTTCATTAAACTGACATTCGGATATAGTTCATTCATTCTGCCATTATTGGCTATCTCTTGGGGGATTTGGTTTTTCACTCATAAAGAATTTGAAGCCATCAGTCGCCTGTCTGGATATCTTGTTGGTGTCGTTATACTTTCATCAATTACGTTGGGTGCAGCGCAAATCTTTCGGTATGGAATTACGGATATAACCTATCGATTCAGTGGAATGATCGGTGGACTTATTTCAGGGATGATTTATGATTTTGTAGGTGCGACTGGAATTGTTATTGTTCTGCTGGCATTGTGGTTGGTGCTCATCCGCGGATATTTTGGCTTTAGTTATTATAAACCAATCCGATCCTTATTAGATCAGTATAAGAAAAAACAGGAAGAAAGATCTCTGGTTACCGAACAGAAATCCGTAGAAGATGAAAAGCATAGGCATACACGAAATCTGATTAGTAAAATTGATTGGCGGCGTAAAAAAGAAGAAGAATTGATCGAGAAGAAAGACGAATTATTAGATGCTTCTTTAGAAGAAATAGAAGAGGAGCCTGAGCAGGAATCCCAACCTAATAAAGAAGAATTGACAGAGCAATCTTTTGAAGCAATTGCCATCGATGACGATGATTCTTCTAAAAAGGAAATACCAAAAAAGCCTGAAGCACAGTCTGTTAATCTCAATTCAGATGAATCGGTTGAAGATGATATGGAGGTAGGGGAAATTGTAGAAGAAACCGAAGTTGATCTTGATAAAGTTCAAGAACGCCAAGCGCCAAAGAAAGCTTATCAGCTTCCTTCAGCAGATATATTAGCAAATCCTGTCAACGTCCAGGATGGTTTGAGCCGTGACGAATTGGTGGAGCGCGCCAATTTCCTCCAACAATCACTAGAAACATTTGGTGTGATGGGTAAGGTGGTAAATGTAAGCCCCGGTCCAGTAATCACTCTATTTGAAGTCGAACCAGCGGAAGGTGTCCGTGTAAACAAATTTGTGGCATTATCTGATGACCTTGCCCGTGTGATGGAGGCGAGTCGTGTTCGTGTTATTGCGCCTATTCCTGGTAAATCATCCGTGGGAATTGAGATACCCAATCGGAACCCAGATATGGTCTATTTCAAATCTGTTATTAATTCTGAAAAATTTGCTTCTTCAGAATCAAAGTTGACCCTTGCACTGGGCAAAACGACCAGTGGTGAAATTGCCACTTTAGATTTAACTCAAATGCCCCACTTGTTAATTGCTGGTACGACTGGTTCAGGGAAGTCGGTATGTATTAATACAATTCTTGCTAGCATGTTGTACCAGGCCACGCCAGATGAAGTAAAATTTGTTATCATAGATCCGAAAAAGGTTGAAATGGCAGTTTATCGTGGATTAGCAGACTATCATCTGCTTAAAATTGAAGATATCACTGAACCAATTGTAACCTCACCTGAGAATGCCGTATTAGCTCTTCGTGCGGTGGAAAAAGAAATGGGTCGCCGATATGATATATTAGCGGATGCAGTTGTACGTAATATAAGTGAGTATAACAGTAAAATGATAGAGAAGGGTGAAAATGTCATGCCCTTTATTGTTGTCCTTATTGATGAGTTAGCCGATCTAATGATGCTTAATGCGAAAGAGGTTGAGGCGCCCATCGCCCGTTTGGCTCAATTAGCCCGTGCTGTGGGTATTCACCTTGTGGTTGCAACGCAGCGCCCTTCGGTAGACGTAATTACGGGTGTAATTAAAGCAAACTTTCCCTCTAGAATTGCGTTTCAGGTGGCAACAAAGATAGATTCACGTACGATTATTGATACTTCAGGTGCAGAAAAACTTATTGGCCGTGGGGATTTGCTTTATCTTGGTCATGGTTCACCTCAACCTTCTCGTCTTCACAATGCATTTTTAAGTTTAGAGGAAATTGAAGCGCTCATGGGCCATATTGCTACTCAACCTAAAGCAGAAGATTTGGTTATAGCTAGTCCTAGGGAAACGATGGGTGCGGGCGGGCTTGTAACAGGCGATGACATTGGTTATGATGAATTATTTAATGAAGCCGTGAAATTAGTTGTGATCCATCAGCAAGGGTCCATTTCACTAATTCAGCGTCGTCTTAAGGTAGGATACTCCAGAGCTGCTAGGTTGATTGATGAAATGGAACAAGCGGGCATTGTGGGTGCATTTACGGGTAGTAAAGCACGCGAGGTTCTTGTAGATGAATCCTATCTTGAAACCTTAGAATAATCCTTTATGAAAAATGTTCTATCGCTGTTATCAATGCTTTCAGCGTGGATTATCGCACAAACAAATCCATGGGAAGAAAAATTTATGGCAGCCATGAATGATCCCAAAGGTGTGTCAATTTCGGTTGAAATCCAACATAAACAATTTGAAACTAACTTTATCCAGAGCGGTACAATTGAAATATTTACGGACGACCATTATCTGTTAGATACAGCTACAGAAACTGTCCATGTATCAGGAGATACAATTCAAACTTGGAATAAAGTTACAAATCAACTCATTATTGATCAGATGATTGAAGGAGATATGAATATATTTAATCTCATCACAGGTGACTTTAAGAATGTTGTTTTTGGTCCACCCATAGTTGGAGAAACCCTAGTTGCAATGGATTATGATATTCCAATAATGGGATACTCGGGTAAAATGACAATCCTGAAAAATGGTCAGCCAAAAAATATAAAGATTAAGTATGGACCCAACCAGAGTATTGATTTGAGTGTTAGCAGCTATACAAAAGGAAAAATAGTGTTATATCATACATTCAGTCCGAGAGCAGTGGAGGTAATTGATCTTCGTGAATAAGTGGCTCAAATTTATTATCAGTATTGGTATAAGCGGAGTAGGATTATATTATGCTTTTGGGCAGGTGGATTTTGATGAATTATGGTCTCATTTAAAATCTGTGGATTTGTTGTGGATAGCAATTGCAACGGTTTTGTTAATTTTTTCTGTAGCGATTCGCGCTGAAAGATGGCAGTTACTTTTAGAACCAATTGATAATATTCGATTTCATTCACTTTTTGCGGCAACAATGATCGGATATTTTGGCAATGTTGTTTTACCCTTTCGATTGGGCGAACTATTACGTGCATATACAATTTCATCCCGTAAAAGTGTAGAAACATCAGCTGCGTTTGGAACTATTTTATTAGATAGAGCTTTGGATATGCTGGGCATAGTTGGAACGATATTGGTATTTGGTTGGTTTTATCCATTTGATTCTGGCGGCCGAAAAATAATGTTGTTTGTGGTATTAATTACAATTTTGGGATTTGGATTTATACTTGCCTTGGGGCGGGCTCAATCTCATTTAATGGAGCGTATTGAAAATTGGTCTATTTTTGAAAAAAAATTTGCCCATCGTATCTTAACCATTATAAACAGTCTAGTAGATGGATTAACTTCGATTAGAAGTACCAAGCATGTGGGGCAAATCGTTTTGCACACAATTTTTATGTGGGTGGTTTATTATAGCACCACCTATGCTGTAATTCTTGCAACAGGAATAAACCTTTCATGGATTGAAGTTGGTGTTGTTCTAATCGCAACTTCATTGGCTATAGCTATACCAGCTGCACCCAGTGCGGTGGGTACTTACCATGCTGCTGCTGTTTATGCTTTGACCGTATTTTTTTCTGTAGGGAGGGTAGAAGCCCAGGCATTTGCGGTGCTTTTGCATGCCGTTGGGTCTATACCTTTTGCTATTATTGGATTTATTTATTTTTTACGGAGTTCTGTGCATATTAAAGACATTTCCGGTCGGGATATTATCGAATGAAAAAGTATGACACTATATTTCTTGATAGGGACGGAACCTTAAATCCTGATCCGGGATATATTAATGTTTTAGATCAGTTTACATTTTACGATTTTACACTGCAGGCATTAAAAAATCTAAGCGAAGATGGAAATCGCTTTTGTATTGTTACCAATCAATCTGGTATTGATCGCGGCAAAATTAAAATAGATAATTTGAGTGAGATCCATAATTATATATTGAATCAATTTTATGAAAACGCAATAGAATTACTAGGTATTTATTATTGCCCTGATCATCCGGACCAAGCTACCCAATTTAGAAAACCAGGCCCTAGAATGTTTAATCAAGCATCGGAAGATCACCAGATTGATTTACAGCGGAGTATTATGATTGGTGATGCTTTATCCGATATAGAAGCAGGTGTAAATTTAAGGATGGATACCATGTTGGTATTAACCGGAAGGGGAAAAAATACCCAACAAAATTTAGGATCGATTTCACCAACCTATATTGTGCAAGATTTGATGGATGGTGCAAACAAACTAATAGGTATTAGATGAAAATTGGTGTTTTACTCGGAGGAAATTCTGCCGAAAGGGAAGTGTCGCTTGCTTCTGGGAAAGCCATATCGGCCGCCTGTAAAGAACTGGGCCATGACGTTTTAGATCTTGATCCAGAATTCGATATGAAATTACTGGTCCCTGATCTATTAACAGTGGATTTGGTATTCAATGGCCTCCATGGCGGTGATGGCGAGAATGGAGTTATCCCGGGTTTTCTCCAAAGTTTAGGTGTGAAATACACTGGTTCAAAGACTGAAGCTTCTGCCATTTGCATGGATAAGCGTATAAGTAAAGCTTTAGTTCATCGGAAAGATTTATTAACGCCCAACTGGGTTTCCTTAGCTAATAATGATCCATTGCCTTCAGTTGGTGATATGGTATTTCCTGTTGTAATAAAACCGAATGACCAGGGTAGTACAATTGGATTGACTGTAGTAAAAGATGAATCTGAATTAGATGACGCTATTGAGTTAGCACGCCAATTTGCAAATGTAGTGCTCATCGAAGAATTTATTGTTGGTAAAGAAATTACAGTTACGGTGATTGGGGATAAGGCTTATCCAATTGTTGAGATCGTTCCCTCTCATGGCCTGTATGATTATGAATGTAAATATAATAAGGGAATGACAGAGTATTTTTGTCCCGCAATTATAGATAAAGATCTGACAAAAGCTATTCATGAATCCGCACTTAAAATTCATAGATTGCTTGGGTGTCGTCACTATTCAAGAGTGGATTTCCGTTTAGATAAAAATGGAAGGGCTTGGTTTTTGGAACTGAATACATTGCCTGGGATGACAGAAACCAGTTTAGTGCCCAAGTCTGCAAAAGCAAGTGGGTTAAGCTTCCCTGAATTAATTCAAACTATAATCAATGAAGCGTTAGAAAATTGATGAATAAACAATGGATAGCCGTCCGGTCTAAACCTAGGGCTGAAAAAGTAGCATTTGAACAATTGGTAAAAAAAAGTATTGAGGCCTATTTACCTTTGGTAAAAGAGCGTCGGAAATGGTCTGACCGAAAAAAATGGGTGGAGCTACCTCTTTTTTCCAGTTATTTATTTGCTAAAATAGAATTAAAAGAATCAATATATGTCCTCCAGACTCACGGTGTGAGTTCCATAGTACGTTTTAATGGAAATATAGCTGTTATTAAGAATGGAGTTGTCGACACAATACGCTTAGCTTTAGAGGGTGGATATAAGTTAGAGCCAACGGAATATTTTACGGTAGGTGATGATGTAGAAGTAATCGAAGGTCCAATGAAAGGTGCGCAAGGAATTGTTTTTCGGTTAAAAGGCGAAGATCGCCTTATCATTAAAATTGATGCTTTGCAGCAGGCTATTGCTATTCATATTGACACTAAATTTCTCAAATCAGTGGGAAGGAAACGTGCTCCGCTTTTATAACTCCTTAAGCCAAAAAAAAGAAAAATTTGTACCCAACGAACAAGGGAAGGTCAAACTTTATACATGCGGACCTACTGTATATGACACAGCCCATATTGGAAATTTCCGCACCTTTCTTTTTGAAGATTTTCTAAAACGAGTTTTAGTAGCACGTGGTTTTGAGGTTTTCCATATCATGAATATTACTGATGTAGATGATAAAACAATTCAAAAGGCTCGAGATAAACAAAAGCCTCTTTCACAAATTACAGATCATTATACAAAGAAATTCAAGCGTGATTCAGCTGAATTGAAAATTATTCCTGCGGATGTTTATCCCGCTGCTACAAAGCATGTTCAGGGCATGATTAACATGATCCAACAGTTGGTGGATAAGGGGCATGCGTATAAGACTGACGATGGATCAGTATTTTTCTCTATTGAATCATTTAAGGATTATGGGTCACTTACCAATATCAATGTATCTAAAATGCGTCAATCAAAGAGAGTTGAATCGGATGAATACAGTCTTGATAATCCTCGAGATTTTGCCCTTTGGAAAGCTTATAAAGAAGAAGATATTGATGTGTTTTGGGATTCACCTTGGGGAAGAGGACGGCCAGGGTGGCATATCGAATGTTCAGCAATGTCAATTGAATACTTGGGAAATCATTTTGACATTCATTGTGGCGGTGTCGATAATAAATTTCCCCACCATGAAAATGAAATCGCCCAATCCATTTGTGCTTTAGGCACACCTTTTGTCAATTATTGGCTACATGCAGAATATTTATTGGTGAATGGGGGGAAAATGAGTAAATCACTTGGAAATTATTATTGTTTATCAGATTTGTATGAGAAAAGTTTTACAACTGAAGAAATCCGATATATCCTATTAAGTACACATTATCGAACAAAAGTAGATTTTAGATTAGACAAACAACACGAAGCCAAAAAGGTTATCCAAAGGATTCAGGAATTGAAATCCCGTTTGAAGAGCATCAGTTCAAGTGCCAGCACAGGATTCCCAGATGAGACCGATTCTTTTAATTTAGCTCTGGAAAATGATCTTGATTCACCAAAAGCGATGTCTGTTTTCTTTGATTGGATACGGAAAACTAATATCAAGGTGGATAAAAATAAATTGATTGCTAAAAAGGCCGCACAAGGATTGAATTTTATTGCTTATTTTGATTCAATTTATGGATTATTACCTAAAAAAGAATCTATTCCCCAAAATATTCTTGATTTAGTTGCAGAAAGGGAAGAAGCCCGCCGAAATGGCGAGTGGGAAAAATCTGATCGGTTAAGAAATTTAATTGCTTCCGAAGGATGGTTAGTGAAAGATACGTCTTCTGGTTCAAAATTATCTGTAAAATAGGAGTTATTTCCTCACTTTTTTGTTTATAAAACTAATTGTCATTAAAAAAAAAATAAACTAATTTTCAAGGCTTTTTTCCGCTGTCGCAGGGTTCAGTGCGTGCAATAAGTGTGCCATGTGTGTTGATAATCGATAATAAAACGATCCGAATAAAGGGTCGAATCCGGTTGCCTTAACTAAAATTGAATTACGACTTGCCGGTGTAGCTCAGTTGGTAGAGCAGCTGATTTGTAATCAGCAGGTCGGGGGTTCGAATCCCTTCGCCGGCTCATTTTTTGTATTTTGTGGTGAGTAAGTAAAATAAATCAATAAAAATTGAGCTAAAAGGGGAGATGGCCGAGTGGTTAAAGGCAGCAGACTGTAAATCTGCCGACGAATGTCTACGGAGGTTCGAATCCTTCTCTCCCCACGCTGCGGGTGTAGTTCAATGGTAGAACCCCAGCCTTCCAAGCTGGTGGCGTGGGTTCGATTCCCACCACCCGCTCAGGGCGGAAAACCGCTTGAAGTGCCTACGTAGCTCAGTGGTAGAGCACTTCCTTGGTAAGGAAGAGGTCGCCGGTTCAATCCCGGCCGTAGGCTCTTTTCTAGGATCAAGTAAAGTCAATTAGGAGGAGTGATATTAAATGTCGAAGAAAAAATTTGAACGGAATAAACCCCATTTAAACATTGGGACAATAGGTCATGTTGACCATGGTAAGACCACGCTAACAGCAGCGATTACAATGACCCAAGCTGCTAAAGGACTTAGTGAGGTTCGTTCTTTCGATAGTATTGATAATGCACCGGAAGAAAGAGAAAGAGGTATTACTATTCAGACCGCACACGTAGAGTATGAAACAGCAAACCGTCACTATGCTCACGTGGATTGCCCAGGTCACGCTGACTATATTAAAAACATGATTACAGGTGCAGCCCAGATGGACGGTGCAATTCTGGTAGTATCTGCTGCTGATGGTCCTATGCCTCAGACGCGGGAGCATGTACTTCTAGCCCGTCAGGTAAATGTGCCTTCTATGGTAGTATTCATGAATAAAACCGATCAGGTTGATGATGACGAACTTATAGAACTAGTAGAAATGGAACTCCGCGATCTACTAAATGAGTATGAATTTCCTGGTGATGATATTCCTATTGTGAAGGGCAGTGCTTTAAATGCATTAAATAATGTGAATGATGAAGCGGCAACAGCTTGTATAACAGAACTGATGGAAGCCTGTGACAGTTTTATTCCTGAACCAGAGCGTGATATCGATAAGCCTTTCTTAATGCCTGTCGAGGATGTATTCTCAATTACCGGTCGTGGTACTGTAGGTACCGGCCGTGTTGAAAGTGGTATCATCAAAGTAGGTGATGACGTGGAAATGATCGGTATGGGTGAGACAAAAAAGACCACCGTTACCGGTGTAGAGATGTTCCGTAAGCTTTTAGATGAAGGTCGTGCTGGAGATAATGCAGGATTATTGCTCCGGGGTGTGGATAAAGAAGAACTGACACGTGGTATGGTATTGGCTGCACCAGGTTCTATTACGCCGCATACGAAGTTTAAGGCGAGTGTGTATGTTTTGAAGAAGGACGAAGGTGGTCGACACACTCCATTTTTCAATGGATATCGTCCCCAGTTTTACTTTCGCACTACAGATGTGACTGGTGTAGCTACATTGCCAGAAGGAACAGAAATGGTGATGCCGGGGGATAACGTGGAACTAGAAGTTGAATTGATTATCCCGATTGCAATGGATAAAGAGTTACGCTTTGCTATTCGTGAAGGTGGTCATACAGTTGGTGCTGGTGTTGTCACTGAGATCGTAGAATAAAAAACTCATAAATGGCTGGCAATAGTAAACGAGCAATTATTCAGCTGGAAAGTACAGCGGGAACAGGTTATCGCTATACGGTAACCAAGAGCAAACGGTTACACCCTGAGCGAGTAGAGTATCGTAAGTATGATCCTGTTATTAGAAAACATGTAATCTTCAAAGAGGCCAAGTAAGTTTTCCTGTAGATTTCCCAGTAGTCAATTTGGCATCAGGGAGATTCGAAAAGGAGTGTAGCTCAATTGGTAGAGCACCGGTCTCCAAAACCGGGGGTTGCGGGTTCGATCCCTGCCACTCCTGCAAAAAGAGAAAAAATTGAATTTGGGAATTCGATTTATTTGAAGCATAAATGAATAAAATTAAAAAATTCTTTTCTGATGTTAAATTTGAAATGAAGAAGGTCTCTTGGCCTAAATGGGATGAGTTAAAAGGATCAACTTTTATTGTTATCTCATTTTCAATTTTAATCAGTGTCTTTTTGTTTTTTATTGACAGAATTCTTGCAACTGTTATACAGGTGGTTCTTTAGACTATGGAATGGTATACCCTTAGAGTAATCTCTGGAAAAGAAAAGAAAGTGCGCGACAACCTGCTATTTGAGTTAGATTATCAGAAACTTTCTAATGAGGTGGAGGATATCCTTGTGCCATCTGAAAATATTGTTGAAATGAGGGATGGTAAAAAGAAGGTGAAGAACAAGGTATTTTTTCCAGGATATATTCTCATTAACATGAGCGAATCTAAGGAAGTATACCACCTGGTTGAAAATATGACTGGCGTTATTAGTTTTGTTGGTGCTAGTGGTGAACCTCAGCCACTTAGAAAAAATGAAATCACAAGAATACTTGGAGAAGTTGAAGGTCGTGAAGGTCATGAAAGAGTTATAGCGCCATATCGTGTTGGTGATGCAGTTAAGGTAACGGATGGTCCATTTAAGGATTTTTCTGGTTATGTAAACGAGGTAAGTGAAGAGAAACAAAAAGTGAAGGTTTCTGTGAGTATTTTTGGAAGGCCAACACCGATCGAATTAGATTTTTTACAAGTTGAATTAGAAAAATAAGCTAAGTGATGGCAAAAAAAGTTTCAGGTTATATAAAACTTCAAATTCCTGCTGGGCAAGCAAACCCAGCACCACCAGTTGGACCGGCATTGGGTCAGCAAGGCGTAAATATTATGGAATTTTGTAAAGCCTTTAATGCTGCAACTAAAGATCAAAATGGAATAATTACTCCAGTAGTCATTACCGTATATGCTGATCGCAGTTTCACTTTTATTACAAAAACACCACCAGCAGCAGTATTGCTAAAGAAAAAAGCTGGTGTCCCAAAAGGGTCAGGTGAGCCAAATCGCGAAAAAGTGGGAAAAGTTACTGAATCGGATTTACGAGAAATTGCTGAAATTAAAATGAAAGATTTAAACGCCAATTCGTTAGATATGGCAATGGAGATGATTCGCGGAACCGCCCGCAGTATGGGATTAGAGGTTTCAAACTAATGAAGGTATCAAAAAATAAAAAAGCTGCAAATACTGTATTAGACCGTATAAAGGAATATTCCTTAGAGGATGCGGTTAAATTGGTCAAAGATTTGAAATTTGTAAAGTTTGATGAGTCTGTTGATCTGGCTATTAATTTAGGTGTTGATCCTCGACATGCAGACCAAAATATTCGTTTAACAACGACTTTGCCGCATGGAACGGGGAAGGAAGTAAAAGTATTGGTGGTTGCTCAGGGCCCAAAAGAAAAAGAGGCTAAGGAAGCTGGTGCAGATTATGTTGGTAAAGAATATCTCGAAAAAATTAAAGGTGGTTGGAGTGATGTGGATAAAATTATTGCGACACCAGATATGATGGCTGAATTAGGAAAACTTGGTAAAGTGCTTGGTCCTAAAGGATTAATGCCTAATCCAAAAAGTGGAACAGTAACGATGGATGTGACCAATGCTGTAAGAGAATTAAAATCTGGAAAAATTGAGCTACGTGTAGAAAAGAATGGAATTGTTCATACACAATGTGGAAAAAGTTCATTCCAAGAGAATGCGTTGGTAGAAAATATCCAAACTATCTATGATACAGTTATGAAAGCTAAACCTGCATCGGTGAAAGGGATATACTTAAAAAAAATGAGCGTTTCATCAACTATGGGGCCTGGCATTAAAATTGACCAAGGTAGCATCAGGTAGCAAAAATGCCTAGTACAAAGAATATTAAGAAAGTGGAAGAATTGACCGATAAACTAGATAGGGCGAAAGCAGTTTATATCACTGATTACCTTGGACTGAATGTCGAGGATATCACCGAACTACGTCGCGGGTTCTATGACAATAATATAGAATATAAGGTAATAAAAAATACCTTATTAAAGTTAGCAGCTAAGAATAATGAATTGGAAGGATTGTATGATTATTTAAATGGATCAACTGCGATTGCTATTTCATATGAAGATCCAACTGGTCCTGCGCGAGTGTTAAAAAAGTTTTTGAAAGACCATGATCTGCCTGAAGTAAAGGGAATCGTGTTCGATGGGGATATAATGAACGGTGTCGAATTTAAACGAATCGCAGATATGCCGACCAAAGATGAATCACTGGCCAAGCTGGTATCCCTTTTGAATTCCCCAATGACCAAATTGATATGGGCCTTGAAGTCGCCAATGACCGAAGTCGGTAATGCGCTAAGTAATTTAAAAGATCAAAAAATATAATTAAAACTAATAAGGAGCAATTATAATGGCCGATACTAAGAGAGCCGAAGTGCTAACCTATCTTGAAAATGCCAACATGATGGAAATCTCTGAGCTTATCAGTGATATTGAAGAAAAATTTGGCGTAACCGCTGCTGCCCCCGTTGCGGCTGTTGCTGCAGCTCCCGCTGGTAGCGGTGAAGCAGATACTGAAGAGAAAGATGAGTTCGATGTTGTATTAACATCCTCTGGCTCATCAAAGATTAATGTAATCAAGGTAGTGCGTACTCTTACGAGTTTAGGTTTAAAAGAGGCTAAAGAACTTGTTGATAGCGCACCTAAAGCTATTAAGGAAGGTGTATCCAAATCAGAAGCTGAAGAAGTTAAAACCCAGCTCGAAGAAGCTGGGGCTTCGGTCGAACTAAAATAATTCGACGAAAACACCTATAAATCTAATAAATAACATTCCGTCCTTTTTCACTATTACAATGGAGGCATAATTGGCTGCCATCACTAATCCGTACGCTGAACGTAAATCGTTCGAGAAGACTAAATCAGAAATTGAATTTCCAGATCTATTATCCGTTCAGGTAGATGCTTTTCAATCTTTCATTCAAGAAGATGAACTTGAAGATGAGCGACTTAACATTGGACTTGAAGAAGTATTTAACAATGTTTTTCCACTTGAGGATTCTCATCGCAACTATGTATTGGAATATAAAAGTTATTTTCTTGGGTTAGCTAAATACACACCTGAAGAATGTATTGATCGGGGCTTAACTTATTCAGTGCCTCTCAAAGTACGTTTAGTTCTTCACATCACAAATGAAGATAACCGTAATAAATATGATCAATCCATTGAGCAGGAAGTTTATTTCGGTAATATTCCGTATATGACAGCAAAAGGAAACTTTGTTATTAATGGTGCAGAGCGCGTAATTGTATCTCAGCTTCAGCGCTCACCTGGTGTATTTTTTGATCATTCCATTCATCCCAACGGTACCAAATTATACCAAGCTCGGATTATTCCATTCCGCGGTTCATGGGTTGACTTTACAACTGACATTAATGATTCTCTTTTTGTAATTATTGACCGTCGTCGAAAATTCCCCGCAACAATGTTGTTACGTGCCCTTGGGTACTCAACAAATGCAGATATCTTCCGTGCTTTCGGTTGTATTGAAGATATTAAAATTCGATCTAAAAATGTTTCAAAAGCGATTGGTTGTACCGTTGTTGATGATATAATTGATACCGAAACAGGTGAAATTTTCATGGAAGGTGGTTCGGAACTCACTCAGGAAGCTATTGATGAGTTGAAAGAAGCTAAAATCAAATCTGTGGAAGTTGTAAACCAGAATAAAAATTTTCATTCGATGATGCTCCATAATTCAATGATTAAGGATCCGAGTAAAAATACGGAAGAGGCATTAAGTATTGTGTATCAACTACTACGTTCCGGTGAGCCGCCAAATCTTGAAACGGCTCAGAAATTTATTGAAAGAATTTTCTTTAACCCTAAAAAATATGACTTAGGCGAAGTTGGCCGCTATCGCTTAAATCAGCAATTTGGTTTAGATGTACCTGTTGAAGATACTGTTTTGACAATGGATGATATTATCCAGGTGATACACTTTCTAATAGATATGCGGAAAGGTGAACGTGGTTCAGATGATATTGATCATTTAGGAAATCGTCGAGTAAAATCGGTTGGTGAGCAACTTACTAATCAGTTTTCAGTAGCGCTGAGCCGTATGCTTCGAACTATCTATGAAAGAATGAATCTTCGTGAACAGGAATCAATCACACCACAGGATTTGATTAACTCCAGAGTTGTAACCACTGTTGTAAACACTTTTTTTGGTACCAGTCAGTTATCCCAATTTGGCGATCAAACTAATCCATTGGCAGAAGTGACGCATAAAAGGCGCATTTCCGCATTAGGGCCAGGCGGATTAACACGTGAACGTGCTGGTTTTGAAGTTCGTGATGTACATTATACTCATTACGGCCGTCTATGTCCGATCGAAACTCCTGAAGGTCCGAACATTGGATTGATTTCTTCCTTAGCATTATTGGCCAAAGTGAATCGTCATGGATTTATAGAAGCACCTTACAGAAAAGTCAATATAATAAATGGTAATGCCTATGCAACGCAGTCCATAAATTATTTATCAGCCGACGATGAAGATCGAGTTATGATTGCACAATCCGATGAAAAACTTGGTGAAGATGATATCTTGATCAACGAACATATCCGCGCGCGCATTAAGGGTGATTTTCCCATTGTAACACCAGATTTGGTAGAATATATGGATGTAGCACCAAACCAGATTTTATCTGTTGCTGCTTCCCTAATTCCGTTTTTAGAACACGATGATGCAAATCGTGCTCTAATGGGATCAAATATGCAGCGACAAAGTGTGCCATTACTTAGACCAGATGCACCAATTGTGGGTACAGGCATCGAAACAAAAGTAGCTGTCGATTCACGTTCGGTGGTAATTGCACCCGTTAGCGGTAGAGTTCAATTTGTTGATTCCAGTAAAATTATTATTCGAACTTATGATGTCCCTGAAGATCTTACATTAATTGAAGGTGAGAATCTCATTAAAGTTGAGCTAAGAAAGTTTAGGCGTACCAATCAAAACAGCTGTCAAAATCAGCGACCAATTGTAACCGAAGGTGAACGAGTTGAAAAAGGTCAACCTATCGCAGATGGTACTTCCACTCAAAATGGTGAACTTGCCTTAGGAAAAAATGTGACTGTTGCTTTCATGCCTTGGCGCGGATACAATTTTGAAGATGCCATTGTTATTAGTGAACGCTTGGTTAAAGAAGATTTGTTCACAAGTATTCATGTCAATGAAGTTGAACTTGAAGTCCGTGATACCAAGCGCGGTCAGGAAGAATTAACTGCTGAAATTCCAAATGTTGGAGAGGATGCTACAAAAGAATTGGACGATCGAGGTATTATTCGTGTTGGTGCGAAAGTGGGTGATGGAGATATTTTAATTGGCAAAGTGACACCGAAAGGTGAGACTGATCCAACTCCAGAGGAAAAACTGCTTCGGGCAATATTTGGTGAAAAAGCAGGTGAAGTAAAAGATGCATCGAAACGTGCTGATCCTGGTGTAAAGGGTGTTGTTATTGGTACGAAATTGTTTGAAAAACGTAGCAAAACTGCCCGTGCTGAAGAAAGGACAAACATTCTCGAAATTCAGAAAAATACAGCTGTCCGTAAAAAAGAGCTGAAAGAATCTCGTGATATGAAACTGATGGCATTACTTAAAGATCAGGTCTCGGATGGTATTCGCGATATTTCTTCAGGTCGTACCCTTATCAAAAAAGGGACTAAGCTAACAGCAAAGCGGTTGAACAGTTATAACTTGGAACGATTCGCTCAGGACGTTCCGTGGGTTCAAAACAAACAAAATTGGAGAAGGATTAAAGCTGTTTGGCGTTCTTACTGGAAAGAATGGCGGATAATTGAAGAAACGCTTGAAAAAGATGTGTTCAAACTCCGTGTAGGAGATGAACTTCAGCCTGGTATTCTAAAGCTGGCTAAAGTCGATATTGCCAACAAACGTAAAATACAGGTTGGAGATAAAATGGCTGGTCGTCATGGTAATAAAGGTGTGATCGCAACCGTTGTTCCGGAAGAAGATATGCCATTCATGGAAAACGGTACTCCGGTTGATGTTGTTCTAAATCCGCTAGGTGTACCTTCACGTATGAACTTGGGGCAACTTTATGAAACTATGCTGGGTTGGGCTGGAGAAGTATTAGGAGTTAATTATTCTACACCAGTGTTTAATGGTGCAACGCCAGGTGAAGTTGAGGCCGAATTAAAAAAAGCTGGCCTTCCAGTAAATGGTAAAACAACATTGATTGACGGTTGTACCGGTGAAAAATTGGAAAACCCTGTGACCGTCGGTAACATTTATATGATGAAACTAAGTCATATGGTCGATGATAAAATGCATGCACGCTCAACTGGGCCCTATTCTCTAGTAACTCAACAACCGTTGGGTGGTAAAGCTCAATTTGGTGGACAACGCTTCGGTGAAATGGAATGTTGGGCATTAGAAGCATATGGAGCTGCCCATACTCTACAGGAGATCTTGACTGTCAAGTCTGATGATGTAGATGGCCGCTCAAAAGTTTATAACTCAATCGTAAAAGGTGAAGACTTGCCAGCGTTTGGCGTTCCTGAGTCATTTAATGTGCTCATAAAGGAATTGCAGGGGCTTGGCTTGGACATCGAATTAGACTAAGGGAGAATTACTTTGACCTTCATTCAAACTAACAAACTAGATACATCTAAAGGCTTTTCATCAATAACTATTGGATTAGCATCACCAGAAAGTATTTTACAGAAATCTTATGGTGAAATATTAAAACCAGAAACAATCAATTATCGTTCCTATAAACCGGAGAAGGATGGTTTGTTTTGTGAAAAGATTTTTGGGCCTGTAAAAGATTATGAATGCCATTGTGGAAAATATAAAGGTATTCGCTATCGCGGTATCATCTGTGATCGCTGTGGTGTTGAAGTAACACGCAAAAAAGTACGTCGTGAACGAGTAGGGCATATCACCCTCGCAGTTCCGGTAGTTCATATATGGTATTTACGATCTATTCCTTCAAAAATTAGTTATCTTACTGGTATCAGTACGAAGAATTTAGAAACTGTTGTTTACTATGAAAAATTTCTAGTTATTGAATCTGGTAAAAGCGGAAAAGAACAGTTTTCAATGATCGATGAGCCGGAGTATTTAGAACTGGAACAACTTTATGGATTCGATGCTGTGACTGAGGAAGAGCGAGATAATGAAGATTATTTCTATGCATCTATGGGTGGCGATGCGCTCAAAGAAATGTTATCTAAAATGAATCTTGTTGAACTTCGCCGTGAATTAGAGGATGTTCTTAAGAATTCAAAATCTAAACAGAAGAGAGCCGACGCGCTTAAACGTTTAAAAGTTGTTAAGTCATTCTTGGTAGATATTTCTACGACACGAAAAGTCAATAAGCCGGAATGGATGATTGTTTCCATTTTGCCGGTCATTCCACCGGAATTAAGACCTCTTGTTCCATTGGATGGCGGCCGTTTCGCTGCCAGTGATCTAAATGATTTATATCGTCGCATAATAATAAGGAACAACCGTTTAAAACAACTGATGGAAATCAAAGCACCAGATGTAATCCTACGTAATGAAAAACGTATGCTACAAGAATCGGTGGATGCATTGTTTGATAATAGTCGTAGAAAGACTGCGATACGTAGTGGTACGCGTCGTCCATTGAAATCAATTTCTGATATGATTCGTGGGAAAACCGGTCGGTTTCGTCAAAACTTATTGGGTAAAAGAGTCGATTATTCTGGTCGTTCCGTAATTGTTGTTGGGCCTGAACTTCAACTTCATGAATGTGGACTTCCAAAAAACATGGGGCTTGAACTTTTTAAACCTCATATGATTAATGAATTAATGGCTCGCGGCTATGCCCAGACACCACGTAGCGCAAAACTGTTGATTGAAGATAAAGACCCCATTGTATATAAAGTTCTTGAGTATGTGGTGCAGGATCATCCTGTACTACTCAACCGTGCGCCTACGCTTCACCGATTAGGTATCCAAGCTTTTCAACCGGTATTGGTTGATGGAAAAGCACTCCGTATCCATCCATTAGTATGCTCTGCTTTTAATGCTGACTTTGATGGGGATCAGATGGCTGTTCACGTTCCATTATCGTTGGCAGCACAAGTGGAAGCTCGTGTATTAATGCTTTCTAGCCATAATATTTTACACCCTGCAAACGGTAAGCCTTTAGCACTACCATCACAAGATATGGTTTTGGGAACTTATTATCTTACACGCAAGCGCAAAAACTGCAAAGGGGAAGGAAAATCTTTCGGTTCTTTCAAAGAAGTATTGCTGGCCTATGAAAATAAATCAGTAGATGTTAACGCAATTATTAACGTCCGGCATAATGGTGTTTGGCACAATGAGACAACAGTTGGCCGAGTTATTGTGAACTCAATCCTTCCTGAGGAGATGAGTTATGTCGATAATATAATTAATAAAAAGCGCTTGAGCAATTTGGTAAATGAGACCTATCTCATTGCTGGAAACCAAAAAACTGTTGTTTTTTTAGACAAACTTAAAAACCTTGGTTTTAATGCGGCAACCCAAGCCGGCATTTCGATTGCGATCAGTGATATTTTAATACCTGAAGAAAAGAATGCCATTATTGATAAAGCTCAAAAAGAAGTAGATAGCATACAGAATAATTTTAAACGTCACATCCTCACTGATGGGGAACGGTACAATAAAGTTATCGACATTTGGACCCATGCTACCAATGATGTGGCTAATACAATGATGGAAGGAATGAGATCAAATGATCAAGGATTTAATCCAGTTCACATGATGGCTGATTCTGGCGCAAGGGGTAGCCAAGACCAAATTAAACAGTTGGCCGGTATGCGTGGATTGATGGCAAAACCGCAAAAATCTATGAAGGGAGGTATGGGTGAAATTATTGAGTCGCCTATTACATCTAACTTTAAAGAAGGTTTGTCAGTTCAAGAATATTTTATTTCTACTCACGGGGCGCGTAAAGGTCTAGCAGATACAGCATTGAAAACTGCTGACGCAGGCTACTTGACCCGCCGCCTTGTTGATGTTGCCCAGGATGTTGTGATTTCAGAAATAGATTGTGGTACAATAAATGGTATTTTAGCTGATGATTTGAAAGAAGGAGAAGACATTATTGAACCATTATCTGAAAGAGTACTTGGAAGAACCCTTTTGGAAAACTTTATCGATGAGGGTAAGGTTCTGATTAAAGCTGGAGAACTGGTCAGAGATAATGAAGCAAAGGCCGTCGCAGATAGTAATATTGAGTCATTGCTTATTCGTTCAGTACTTACTTGTGAATCTCTGCGTGGAGTGTGTGCAAAATGTTACGGTTGGAATCCTTCCAATCATAAACTAGTTGATTTAGGTACAGCTGTAGGGATACAGGCCGCGCAAAGTATTGGGGAACCTGGCACTCAGCTAACCTTACGCACTTTTCATATTGGTGGTACTGCAACACGCATTATTGAACAATCAGAAATGCATACCAAACGTGCCGGAACCATTAAATATTCTGAAAATTTAGAAGTTGCTGATGTAAAGAATGAATCTGGTATCCAGGTAACTCGTTGCATGGTGCGTCATGCGAAACTTACAATTACCGATAAAAAAGGTCGTTCATTTGAATATAATGTTCCTTACGGCGCAAATTTAAGTGTAGGTGATAATGAAAAATTAGAGGCAGGTACCATTCTGTTTCAGTGGGATCCCTATACTGATGTTATTTTAGCGCGGCAGACCGGATTAGTAAGATTGAAAGATTTCATCGAAAAAGAAACTTATCAAGTCGAATCAGTAGAGGGCGGTAAAAAACAAATGGTTATTGTCGAGGCTAAAGACCGCAACCTTAGTCCGCACGTTGAAATTGTGAATAAAAATGGTGATATACTTGCCGGTGGTACAATTTTACCCGTTACAGCCAACCTTGTTGTAAGAGATGGTGATAAAGTTAATCGTGGTCAAACTCTTGTAAAAATTCCACGGGCAATTGGTAAAACACGTGATATCACTGGTGGTCTACCAAGGGTAACCGAATTATTTGAAGCACGCAAACCATCTAATCCTGCTGTTGTTTCAGAAATTGATGGTTTGGTCTCATTTGGTGAAACCAAACGAGGTGTGCGTAAAATCCTAGTTGAAGGTGTGGATGATAAAGCTCGTACTTATTCAATTCCTTATGGTAAGCACGTTGTTGTTCATGAAGGAGATAAAATTATGGCTGGCACTTCCTTGTGTGAAGGTAGTATATCTCCAAAAGATATTCTGGCAATTTTAGGCCCTAACAAACTTCGCGAATATTTGGTCAACGAAATTCAGGAAGTTTACCGATTGCAGGGTGTAAAAATTGATGACAAACATATTGAAGTTATTGTAAGGCAGATGATGCAGAAAGTAAGTATTGATGATGTAGGTGATTCTAATTATTTACCTCAAGATCGTGTAAATAGAGCTGAATTTTTTGAAACTAATGAAAAACTTCAATCCATGGTGTTCATCACTGACTCTGGTGACTCAGAGTTGGAAGAAGAAAAGTTGGTTGATAAGAAAGCATACCTAGAAATAAATAAAGTATTAAAAGAGGATGGAAAAATTCCTGCAAAATATCGGAAATCAAAACCGGTTACTTTTAATCCGTTGTTAATGGGTATTACACAGGCTTCCTTGAATACAGAAAGTTTCATATCAGCTGCATCTTTTCAAGAAACTACGCGGGTATTAACAGATGCATCCTCTGCAGGAAAAACTGATTATCTTCGTGGATTAAAAGAAAATGTTGCGGTAGGACGATTGATTCCTGCTGGTTCCGGGTCACCACATGTTAAAGATATTTTACTTTCAGTCCCTGAAAAAACTTTGAAAAAAGAAGGGGAAACAGCTGAAACAAAAATTGAATCATCACTGGAATAAACAATTAAACAATTGAGCAATTATGAGCAATTATTTTCTAAAAACAAATTGATGAAAAATTGAATAATAATGTAAATTTACAGGCTTTTATGGAATTGAAATGCCGACGATAAACCAATTAGTTAGACAAGGAAGACGGCGGGTTAAGAAAAAAAATAGCACACCCGCCTTAAAAGGTAATCCCCAGAAACGAGGGGTGTGTACGCGTGTATATACGACTACTCCTAAAAAACCTAACTCTGCCCTTCGAAAAGTAGCTCGGGTAAGGTTGACAAACGGAGTTGAAGTAACTGCCTACATTCCTGGTGAAGGCCATAATCTTCAGGAACACTCGATTGTTTTGATTGAAGGTGGGCGTGTTAAAGACTTACCTGGAGTTCGATATCATATTGTTCGTGGTATTTTAGATACTGCCGGCGTGTCTGATCGCAAAACTAGCCGTTCCCGTTATGGCGCGAAACGTCCAAAATAAAAATTATGAGAAGAAGAAGACCAGAAAAAAGAAAAATTTTGCCCGATCCAATTTATAACGATTTAGATGTGGCTAAATTTATGAATTACCTTATGTTTGGTGGGAAAAAGGGAGTTGCCGAACAAATATTTTATGGTGCAATGGATATCATTAGATCACGTACAAAAAAAGATGGTGTTGAAATTTTTAAATTAGCTATCAAAAATGCTGGGCCGATGTTAGAGGTAAAATCCCGTCGTATCGGTGGTGCGAATTATCAGGTTCCAATAGAAGTAGCAAAGCACAGGCAATTTTTCCTTGCTGCCCATTGGATTATCGATGCAGCCCGTGGCCGTTCAAGTAGAGCGATGCAAGATCGGTTAGCCGCTGAGTTGATTTCTGCTGCTAACAATGAAGGTGGTGCTATTAAAAAGAAAGAAGATACTCATCGTATGGCCGAAGCCAATCGTGCTTTCGCTCATTTTAGATAAATGTTGATATAATATTATGAAAAAAATTTCATTAGATCATGTACGTAATATTGGTATCATGGCGCATATTGATGCGGGTAAAACAACATTGACTGAACGCATCCTGTATTATACAGGTCGTACCCACACACTTGGTGAGGTCCACGAGGGTGGTGCTACCATGGATTGGATGGAACAAGAAAAAGAACGTGGTATTACCATTACTTCTGCAGCTACTACTACCATATGGGATGAACATCGGATTAATATTATTGATACGCCTGGGCATGTTGATTTTACTGTAGAAGTAGAACGTTCATTGCGTGTGTTGGATGGCACTTGTGCTGTATTTTGTGCAGTAGGTGGTGTCGAGCCGCAAAGTGAAACCGTATGGCGTCAGGCTGATAAATATGGTGTTCCACGAATTGCTTTTGTGAATAAAATGGATAGAATTGGTGCTGATTTTTATCATGTATTGGAAATGATTAAAAATCGTTTGGGTTCCAACCCGCTTCCTATTGTTCTACCTATTGGATCAGGTGATATTTTCACTGGAATTATTGATTTAATTACCATGAAAGCCATTTTGTATAATGAATCTTCATTAGGAGCACACTTTGATATTGGAGAAATTCCTAATGATATGAAGGCAGAAGCTGAAAAATGGCGTCATCATCTTATCGAAGAGACGGCTAGTTATGATGAGTATTTGCTGGAAAAATATTTATCAGGTGAAAGTATTTCGGAAGAAGATTTAAAAATTGCGATCCGTAAGGGATGTCTGGATAATACATTTATTCCTACCCTTTGTGGTTCAGCATTTAAAAATAAAGGAGTTCAACGATTGTTGGATGCCGTAAATGATTTTTTACCTTCTCCGTTAGATATTGGTGAAATTAGCGGATTTCATCCGGATGATTCTGATGTAAAAATGACTCGTAAGCCAAATATAGAAGATCCTTTTAGTGCATTGGCATTTAAAGTTATGACTGATCCATACGTGGGTAAATTGACATTTATTCGTGTTTATTCAGGGACATTGGAAGCAGGTTCTTATGTTTATAATCCAAACACGAGAAAACGTGAGAGGATTAGTCGTATTCTGTTGATGCATGCTAATAAAAGAGAGGAATTAGATAAAGTATTAGCTGGTGAAATTGTTGCTGCTGTGGGACTAAAAAATTCTAAAACTGGGCATACACTATGTGATGAGAAAAAAGCGATACTATTGGAATCAATGGAGTTCCCAGAACCAGTTGTTGAAGTCTCTGTAGAGCCTGCAACCAAAGCTGACCAAGATACATTATCTAAGGGTTTGAGTAAGCTGGCTGAAGAAGACCCGACTTTTAAAATATCTGTTAACCCTGATACTGGTCAAACGATTATAGCTGGAATGGGTGAGTTACACTTGGAAGTTTTGATCGATCGTTTACTTCGTGAGTTTAAAGTAAAGGCGAATGTGGGTACACCGCACGTAGCATATAATGAAGCAATTACCAAACGGGTTGAAAAAATAGATGTAAAGTTTGCTCGACAATCCGGCGGTCGGGGGCAATATGGCCATGTCGTGATAAATGTTGAACCAAATGAAATTGGTAAGGGTTACCATTTCGAAGATAAGATTGTTGGCGGCGTAATTCCCCGCGAATTCATCCAGCCAGTTAATGTGGGAATACAAGATGCTCTAAAAAATGGTATTTTGGCTGGATATCCAATTGAAGATGTTCGCGTTGAGCTTGTTTTTGGTTCCTACCACGATGTTGACTCTTCGGAGATGGCTTTTAAAATTGCCGGTTCTATGGCAATTCAAGAAGCCTGTAAAAAAGCAGGTCCCGTATTGATGGAGCCAATTATGAAAGTTGAAGTTGTTGTTCCTGAACAATATTTGGGTGATGTAATGGGTGATATTAATTCACGCCGAGGAAATATAGAAAGTATGGGGCAACGCAAAGATGCACATGTATTAAACGCTATTGTGCCTCTAACTAGGATGTTTGGCTATGCAACGGATTTAAGATCAATAACACAAGGTCGCGCAGTATTTCATATGGAATTCGCAAACTATAAAAAAGTACCAAAGTCAGTGAAAGAAGAAATCATTGAGAAGGTACATGGAAAAGCTTCTTAAGCATAGGGAGAATTGTTATGTCGAAGAAAAAATTTGAACGGAATAAACCCCATTTAAACATTGGGACAATAGGTCATGTTGACCATGGTAAGACCACGCTAACAGCAGCGATTACAATGACCCAAGCTGCTAAAGGACTTAGTG